>Ga0080005_129521_pt1 | contig 101768 bp, 98 predicted proteins | sample JossMetagenome_2_FD_69208 | JGI IMG/M metagenome (GOLD analysis project Ga0080005, IMG submission 69208) | Hot spring sediment microbial communities from Joseph's Coat, Yellowstone National Park, USA - JC3_ASED (SPADES assembly) (version 2) | ecosystem: Environmental > Aquatic > Thermal springs...
TTAGCGGTTTTCCCACCGTCTCCTTCTCGACGGTCGCCCCGAGCCCCCTCACCGCAGTGGCTCCCCACCTGTCGCCAGGGGTTCCTTGCCTCTGCGGATCTCGGAAACCCAGGGGTACGGTTAGGGGTGTTGGAGATGGGTTAATAACCCCATCGCTTCATCACCAATGGTAACAAACCCTACAAATGATCATGAAAACCAAAACTGCCCCATTAGGTTTGGGGACCCGTGGTTGACTTGCCTTGTTCACCAATAAGCCTATTTATCATGCCTAGGGCGTTGAGTAGATTAGTTAACGTTACGGCGTACCTGTTTACATCATCTATGTCGTTGACCTTACCTAACTCCCTGGATAACTCCATTATCTTGGAGAATACCACATCCCTAACGTTAATTAGGCCATACCTAATCGTCACCTCTCTCTCCTCCTCATCACTCCTAACAACCACAACCTCCCTATCGCACTTGGCGCAGTAGTACTTGCCACTTCTAAGCCTAAGGAGTGGTGTACCGCAGACTGGGCACGTGTACTGGGTTAAGGTGGCTCCTTGCCTAATTAATTGAGCCATCTTCTTGGCTACGTAATCCTCACTGGTCATAATGAGTCAAAGTTAGGTTTAGGCAACCCTTTAAAAAGCAGACTGGTTAACTAAGGCCGCTTATCAAGGTGGTTCGTGGCGAGGGGCCTTGGTGAAGGATACCTTGAAGTCGCCTATCACCTGTACCTTATCGTAATTCACCCTAACCCCCTCCAGCCTACCATACCCACCGAAGTCGGCTGAGAAGGTTTCAACGTCACCGTAGGCCTCAACGGAAAGGTCATGAAACACCTCCGGGGTTAGGTAAAGCGCCTTAACCCTTGTGTAGGGTATTGCAGCCCCGTCCTTAACGTAGATGGGTATCCTGTTCAGGGGTGCCTTAACCCTAACCGTAGTTGGGCCCCTGATAACCTCACCACTCCAGTAATCGTACCACACACCCTCAGGTAGGTAAATAGTCCTCTCATCTCCTGTGAACAATGGGGCTACTAGCATGGCCTCGCCGAACATGTACTCATCATCAATGTCCCTGACTGATTCATCATCGGGGTAGTCCATGACAAGCGGCCTAACCAGCGGCATCCCAGTCCTCAAGCCCTTAACTACCTGCGAGTAGATGTAGGGTATTAACGAGTACCTGAGCCTAATGAAGCCTGAGACTATCCTATAAGCCTCGTCGCCGTAGCTCCACGGTTCCCTCTCCGTGGTTCCATGGAACCTGCTGTGGGATAATAATAAACCCATTTGAGCCCACCTAACGTAAAGCTCAGGTGTTGGTGTGCCACTGTAACCACCTATATCAACGCTAGCATACATCACGCCAGACGTGGCCATTGATAAGACACCCCTAAGCGATGCAGCCATCCCCCTGGGTGTTGAATCAGGGTCACCGGTCCACCTAATCGGATACCTGTGTATGCCAAGCCCACCAGACCTACCCCACACAATGGCCTCATCCCTAGTCTCCTTAATAGTCTCGTAGATGACCTTATTGTATATGACTGGGTAGAGGTTGTGAATACATGGGTCAGCGCCAATGTAATACTCCCCCTGCTCGGGGACACCCTCACCGTAGTCGGTTTTAATGGCATCGATACCTAGGTTAAGTAGCTCCTTAATCTTATCTGCATACATCCTGCAGGCCTCATCATTGGTGAAGTCAACTGCCCCGAAGTCAGTGATGAGGTAGCGGTAGTCCACCAGCGACCCATTTATCCAGGCCGGCATCTCAACCATGGGCTTACCCTTGACCTTAACGAGCAACCCCTTCTCGTTCAATTCACTGAACCATCGGCTACCCACGGGTGCATATGGATTAACCCATAGGCTAACCTTAAAGCCCAATTCATGGAGCCTAGCCGTCATTTCAGTTGGCCTCGGGAAGCCCCCATGCCACTCGAAGGTGCATCCTTGCCCAGTCATAGGGTACTCCCTGAATATAACCTCAAACTTATCCGGCCACTTGGACTTAATGTAGTCGAGGACCGGTCTAAAGCTCCACCTGCCGTTCTCCTCATGATACCTAACCAGCTCCTTAACCTCGCTCTCGCTCAACCCAAGTCTCAGCAGGAATAGTCTCAGGGACTCCCTGAAGGGTCTCCTTGTGTATATTGGGTCTATGTGTATCACATCGCCGGGTAAGCCCCTCCTCCTAACCTCCTCAGCGAACTTAACCACGTCGTCTTGTGTCCTATATGTTGAGTAGACATAACCCGCATCCCTCCATAGGCTATACCACACGCCGAAGGACCAGAGTGGGGGGATTTCGGGGTAGCCCGTCAACTCCCACAACGCCTTAATGGCCTCATTGGGCCTGTTGAATAGTATTAGGTAAAGGTCAACCTCCCTGGGCATCACAATTTCACCAACACCCAGGTACCTAGACCCAAAGTCCATGACCACCCTGCAGTAGGTGTCGATCAAAAGCCCATAGCCAGCGGTTGACCAGTAGAATGGGTAGGCCACGTAGGTTTTATCGTTGGGTAAACCGGCAGGGTCAACCACATAGACCTCAAGTCTCTGCCCAACCCTGTTAACCCTTCCAAACCACTCACCAACCCCATAAACCCCCTCCCCCGGGTTTATTAGAATGGGCATGTGGAGGCCATCGTCGAGCAGGTGGAAGTAGCCCCTACCGTAATGCTGTGGGGTGAGTAAGTTGTTAGTGAAGACCACTGAGCCATTCCTAGTGACGGTTAACCTAAGCGGTGATGTACATACCGTGAGCATTACCCCTGGAGCTATCTCCAGTTTAACTTCACCTTCCTCAATAGGCCCCTTAGACTCCCTAAGCTCAATTCCAATTACAATGGGCTCCACTGGTAGTTGAAGAACCTTAAGCCTATAGGTTAACCCGCTGATTAACACGTTTACGCTTAGCAATTGCCTCGACCTAGCCTTAAGCTCATCATTAATGGCCCTAAAGGACTTACAATACATAGTATTCGTGTGAGTATACTTATCCAGATTTTTAAGCATCGCCCCAGGGGTTATTAACCGTCTCTCCGGAGGCGGTGGGTGTTAGCCCACCGTCTCCTTCTCGACGGTCTCCCTGGAGCCGCTCACCGCAGTGGCTCCCCAACGGTCGCCCGCGGTTCCCAGCCTCTGCGGGTCTCGGGACCCCAGGGTAACCAGTAAAAATGCTAGGGTCGGGTTTATAAACTCAACTGGGATTGGTCATCAACAGAAATAAGTGTTACAATATGGTCAAGAAATCCAAAACAGCCCCACTAGTAACCCAGTTACGGGGTGTCTGTGCATTATTCTCAGGGGGTAAGGATTCAACGTATGCCGTGCACTGGGCATTTATGCATGGTTTCGACGTTAAATGCCTAGTAACCCTAATACCGGCCAGGGAGGACTCGTGGATGTTTCATAGACCAGCCGTGGAGTACACTAGGCTTCAAGCCGAGGCCATGGGGTTTAGGCAAATTCTAGAGAACACCAGCGGAGTTAAGGGTGCTGAATTAGTTGACTTAAAGAGGGCACTTAATAGGGCTATTGAGGAGTGCGGAATCTCCGGTATCGTGACTGGAGCCTTGTTGTCGGATTATCAAAGGATGAACATAAACATGGTTGCCGAGGGACTTGGGCTAAGGGTTTACTCACCCCTGTGGCGTAAAGACCAGGCAAGGTACCTACTTGAACTATACGATGCAGGGTTAAGGTTTATGGTAACGTCCATAGATGCCTATGGCCTAGACCCTGGGTTAATGGGCAGGGTTCTTGGGAGAAATGACCTGGAGAGGGTTGTTAAACTGGCGTCTATGCATGGCTTTAACCCAGCCTTTGAGGGTGGTGAGGCTGAGACCTTCGTTGTTGATGCACCGCTCTTCAGGAGTAGAGTTGGGGTTAGGGGGAGGATTGTGAGACTTGGTGAATACTCTTGGAGGTTCATTATTGATGAGGCTTGGCTTGAACCCAAGCCCAATGAGGTTGCTGGTTAACTTTTTAAGCCCAATGGATGTTGCGTTAGTTGTAATGCAGGAATACACGTACCCAGATTCAATAATCATAACGGCTGGCCACGTGGACCATGGGAAGACCACCGTGGTTCAGGCGCTTAGTGGTGAGTGGGTGGCTAGGCATAGTGAGGAGGTTAAGAGGGCCATGACGATTAAGTTGGGTTACACCAACATTGACCTATACGAGTGCGGTGGGGATTACCCAGTAATCCCCATTGGCCTAATTAAAGACGGCAAGTGCCCAGATGGGTCTGAGGCAAGGTTCACCAGGAGGGTGTCCATCCTAGACGCACCTGGCCACGAGGTCCTCCTATCAACCATGATAAGTGGGATATCCTTCGTCGACGGCGCCATACTGGTCGTGGATGCGTCAACGCGGGTCCCCCAACCCCAGACCGAGGAGCACTTCGTGGCATTAACCATAATGGGCATTAAGGGCCTTGTAATAGCCCAGAATAAGATTGACCTGGTTAATAGGGATAAGGCCATTGAGAACTACATGCAGATAAGGAGCTTCATAAAGGGCACTTGGGCCGAGGGCTCACCCATAATACCAATCTCGGCACTGCACAAGGTTAACATAGACGCCTTGGTCTCAACCATAAACAATGTGATTAAACCCAAGGTCATAGACCTAGGCAAACCACCAATAATGTACGTCCTGAGGAGCTTCAACGTCAATAAGCCAGGCACCCCACCAAGTAAACTAATGGGTGGTGTATTAGGCGGCACACTGCTCCAGGGCAGGATAAGGGTTGGTGACGAGATTGAGGTTAGGCCAGGCCTTAAACTGGGGGATAGGTACGTACCCATTAGGACTAAGGTGGTTAGCATAGCAATAGGCAATCAATCCGTGGAGGAGGCCAGGCCAGGGGGTTTGGTGGGGATAGGCACACTACTCGACCCAGCTCTAACCAAGGCAGACGCCCTAGTGGGCAGTGTGGTGGGGGAACCGGGTAAGCTATACCCAGTCTACGGCAGTATTGAGGCGGAGTACCACCCAATAAGCAGGAAGGGCGTGGACTCGGCTATCAAGGTTGGGGAACCGGTAATGGTAATACTTGGCTCAGCCTCAGTAATGGGAGTTGTAAGGAGCCTGAGGGGTGGTGCAGTAACCATAGACCTGAGGAGGGGTGTGTGCGCCCAGGAGGGATCGAAGCTGGTGGTCATTAAGCAGGTGTCGGGTAGGTGGAGGATAGTGGGCTGGGGGGTTCTAAAGGGCGGTAAAACACTCCTAGACTAGAACCAACTCCGCAAATAACCAGGAATCCATCTAATACGGCCTAGATTACACGCTTGGATACGACACACCCATCAATTTCATTCGGTGCTTACCTAACACCATATATTTATGCAGTAATAGCCCGAGTACGTACTGGTCCATATATCCACCCTCCTTCAAAATTTGGCTTTTCCGAGTCCTACTACATGTTTAACGTAACCTTATTCCAGCTAGTTTCGCCTTAAACGCTGATGCCCTGGTATACTTCACTGGGCGTTATTCACTTGTATTACCTATCTGTGGATTTAAATGGACCTTTTCCGACATCATAAAGGGTGTATACGGCGTTCGTGGGGGATGTACATGATGATAAGCCCAGGCGTAATATACCATTAGCCAATTTAGGGATAATTATAAGCTACCGGTACCGTACAAATTGGCAAGACGGCGCAATCCATGAAGGCGGCTTCACGGGCTTAGTTTGGGGCAGTAGCGTTAAATATGTTCATTAAACTAACTTCCGCATGGGTAGGGAGTACCCTAGATACCCGTTGGTTGGGGTTGGCGCAGTGGTCATTAATGATGGCAAGGTTCTCCTGGTTAGGAGGGGTAATGAGCCTGGGAGGGGTAAGTTCAGCATACCTGGTGGTATGGTTGAGGCCGGTGAGGATCCTAAGGTGGCTGTGGTGAGGGAGCTTGAGGAGGAGACTGGGTTGAAGGGTGAGGCTAGGCTGCTACTGGGCGTTTACCAGTATGTTGAGAGGGATGGTGACGGCAACGTTAAGTACCACTTCATACTCCTAGACTACCTGGTTGAGGTTAAGGGCGGTTCACTAAGGGCATCGAGCGATGCGGAGGAGGCCGTGTTCGTTGATATTAGGGAAGCCCTTAACCTAAACTTAACGGAGACTGCCAGGGAGCTAATACAGGACCTGCTGGTTAACGGTATTAAGGCCTGCGTTGGCTCAAGGAGCATTATTGAGGGTTAGATACGCTTATTAATTTCCCAGCGCCGGTGAGGCTTAATGAGCAGTGTTGACGTTAGGGAATTGGCGCTTAAGCACGCCCTAATCAACGCCGTCAGGTTCAATGGGAAGGCTGACGTTAAGGCCGTGGTCAGCAAGATATTTGCTGATAGGCCAGAGTTGAGGGCGAGCGCAAGGCAGGTGGTTGAGGTGGTTAGGGAGGTGGTGGACTACGTGAACTCCTTAACCCTAGAGGAGCAGAGGAGGATACTTGAGGAGAGGTGGCCTGAAGCCCTCGAGGTTAAGAGACCCACTGAGACTAGGAGGGGTGACGTGGAGTCCCTGCCGGAGCTACCGGACGCGGATAGGTTGAGTAAACTGGCCCTCAGGTTTGCCCCAAACCCAGACTTCTACCTGCACCTGGGTAGCGCCAGGCCAGCTATAGTGAACTACGCCTACAAGCTCAAGTACGCTGCCAGGGGTAAGGAGGCGAAGTTCATTCTTAGGTTTGAGGACACGGACCCAAGGACGAAGAGACCTATGCCCGAAGCTTACGATGCGATTAGGGAGGATTTGAGGTGGCTTGAGGTTAAGTGGGATGATGAGTATATTCAATCAGACAGGATGAACATATATTACGACCACGCCAGGAGGATTATTGAGTTTGGCGGAGCTTACGTGGTGGCTAAGGGTAGTGGATGCGAGCCTGAGGATTGGAAGAGGCTTAAACTCGAGGGTAAGCCATGTAGGACTAGGCTTGCTGAGGCGTCGGTCAACCTGGAGTTGTTCGATAGGATGCTTGAGGGGCGTTTCAATGAGGGGGAGGCCGTGGTGGCGATTAAGACTGACTTAAGCAGCCCAGACCCAAGCATTAGGGATTGGGTCGCCTTCAGGGTCATAGATACTCACAGGTACCCACACCCAAGGGTTGGGGATAAGTACATTGTTTGGCCAACCTACAACTTCGCCGTGGCCGTGGACGACCATCTAATGGGTATTACCCACGTGTTGAGGGCGCAGGAGCATAGGGTCAACACGGTTAAGCAGTACTACGTCTTCAAGGCCTTCGGCTGGGAGCAACCCTACACGATACACTTCGGTAGGCTTAGGGTGGAGGGGCTTAAGCTAAGCAAGAGCATACTGAAGAAGCTTAACCTAGCCAGGGATGACGTGACGCTACCAACCCTAGCAGGCTTGAGGAGTAGGGGCATTACGCCCGAGGCCATATGGAGGTTAATACTCTTCGTGGGGATTAAGGAAACCGACGCCACCATAACCCTAAGCAACCTCTACGCATACAATAGACAGGTGATAGAGCCCATAGCCAACAGGTACATGTTCGTCAGGGACCCAGTTAGGTTAAGACTGATTGGGGTTAATGGACCCATTAAGGCTAAACTACCCATGCACCCATCATACCCAGAGAGGGGGTTCAGGTTCATTGAAGTTAAGGACGTGGTTTACATCCAACGCAACGACGTGAAGGTTGGGGTGTTGATTAGGTTGATGGGGCTCGGCAACATTAAGATAACCAAGGTTAATGGTGAATCAGCGGAGGCCGAGTTCCTAGGCCAGGACATTGAGGAGGCCAGGAGAGCTGAGGCACCGATAATACAGTGGGCACCACCCAACGCCGTTGAGGCTGAGGTAACCGTGCCAGTGGACGTTGGAAAGGTTAATAGGGATAGGGGACTCGCTGAACCAGCCGTGGCTGGGCTTGAGGTGGGTACGGTTATGCAATTCATCAGGTATGGTTTCGTTAAGTTGACGGGGGTTGAGGGGGGCATGGTTAAGCTGGTTTACGTACACGACTAGCCCTATAAGGAATACCAGTTCATTCCTCAAGCGGGAAGGGAGTTTGCGGCCTATTTAACGTGGTGCCTAGTCTTAGCCATGAAACCCCTACTCACCGTCTTGGCCTCCTCAGGCGTTATGATTAACCTACCCACGCCTATGACGCCGCCTGACTCGTCAACTATGGCGACGTCCATGTTCTGTGAGGCATTCTTAACCTCAACAACGCTCTTAACAGGGACGCTCCTACCCTGCTTAACGAATGGTGCAGTCTCACTGTTGACCCTGATCCACGAGTCCACCAGGGAGGCGCCGTGGATGGTTGGTATGAGTAACCCGTCACTGGCCCTAATGCTGAAGGCAACCTTACCGTTTACGTAAATGTGCTTAATCCTCCTAAGCACGCCATGGTACTCAACCTCAATGTCCATTTCCCTAAGCCTATTAGCCACCTCCCACCCATACACGTAGGCCACTATCATTAACGCCCTGTTCACCAGGAAGGTATCCCTAGTCCTAACCACGGGCTCCATTAGGCGTGTTACTTTTTAACCTTACCTAAGCCGTGGCTATATGAACCTGGTTAAGTCACTTTGCCTACTACCTTTAACAATGGCTGAGTAGAGCCTCTCAACCAAGTCACCCCAGCTTAACTCACCCTTAATGGCCCAGGAGGCTATCAGTGAATTGTACCCACTAAGCATCCTGAGGAAGTCGATCCACCCGATCCCCTGGGCCTTCAGTTCAGCCTTCCAAGCGTCCCAGAGGTACTTGGCTAATTCATTACCGAACCATATGGCGAAGTTCACGCATCCAGGCCCACTGCAGGTACTCATCCTCCTCCTAATCCTATCCTTAATATCCATGGGCTCGGGGAGCGGGGGCTTATGCACATTTAACATTAATAATCCTGGGTAATAAACCTAAGTTTTAAATTTCAACGGCCCATTGCGTAGGCTTAACGGTCGGGTATGGAGGGGTTTAGCCATTATTAAGGCTTAAAAGCCTAGGCGCCTGGGGTTTGTATGAACATTAGGGATATATACGATGCGGTATCCAGGGGTGAACTACTCCTAATAGACCTGAGCCACAGCCTAAGCAATGGTATGCCCATATACCCCGGTGACCCACCCTTCAACCACGAGTACGTCAGGTTTGGTAAAAGTTACGGCGAGGCGACGCTATCCCGCGTGTGCATGGGCATGCACACAGGCACCCACATAGACCTACCCCTACACTTCCAACCAGGTGGGGCATCTGTGGATAAGTTCCCGCTATCCAGGTTCATAGTCTACAGCGTTGCATTGGACCTGTCAGGCAAGGCGCCTGGTGAACCTATTGGTAGGGTTGACCTTGAGGCGTTTAGGGATAGGATAAGGGGTGGATTGGGCATCCTCCTGTACACCGGGTTCTCCAGTAAGTGGGGTAGTGAGGAGTTCCTGTACAATTGGCAGTACCTATCAAGGGATGGGGCCGATTACCTGGTTGAACGTGGAGTATCGTTGGTGGGTACGGAGGCCTTAAGTGTAGCTGGCTATTCAGGTAAGCCAGACTACCCATACCCGGCTAGGGTTAGTAGGGATGACGTGGTCTACGTCCATTATAAGCTGCTGTCATCTAATGTATTGATAATAGAGGGTTTAACCAACCTGGATAGGGTGCTTAATGAATGCCTAAACTCAGAGGCCCTGCTGATAGCGGCACCCCTCAATGTAATCGGTTCTGAGGCTGGGCAATCCAGGGTCTTCGCCCTATGCAACCCAGCTAGGCGTTGATGCTGGGGTATGTTTATTTAACCCCACGCACCCGCTGCACGTGAAGTTGAATGAATTTGAGGCGGCTAGGAGGAGGCTTATCGATGAATTGAAGGCTGACGGCATAGTGACCAGTAGGGCTGTTGAGGAGGCTATGTTGAGCGTGCCTAGGCACATCTTCGTACCTAGGTATATTAGGCACTACGCCTACCAAGACACCCCACTAGCCATAATGAGGGGCCAGACCATCAGCGCACCCCACATGGTCGCCATGATGTGCGAGTTAATTAAGCCTAGGGGAGGCATGAGGATACTTGAGGTTGGGGCCGGCACTGGGTATCAGGCGTGCGTCTGCGCAAGGGCCATTGGGGAGGGTGAGGTCTACACCATTGAGATAGACCCATACCTAACCCTCTACGCAACTATAAATGTTATTCAAGCCGGCTACTGGGGCATGGTTAAGGTTTTCCAGGGTGATGGGAAAATGGGCCTACCCAAGTACGCACCCTTCGACGCAATACTAGTCACGGCGGCTGCATCAACAGTACCCCAGCCCCTAATCGACCAGCTAGCCGTGGGTGGAGTCATGGTAATCCCCCTTAAGGAGGGTGACTACCAGAGGCTCTACGTCATTGAGAAGGGTAAGGATGGGGTTAGGAGGAGGTTTATAACCTACGTCTCCTTCGTGGACCTGAAATGAGGAGGCTAAGGGTGCCGAGCGACTTCATCATAGGGGCCGCCACGTCAGCTTACCAGGTTGAGGGGAATAACGTTAATGCAGACTGGTGGCACTACGAGGGTGAGAGGTTACCTAGGAGTGGCGCTGCATGTGATTTCTGGAACAGATACAGGGATGACATAGCCCTGGCGGCATCACTGGGGTTGAAGGCGCTTAGGATATCCATAGCCTGGGACAGGGTAATGCCCAGTGAGGGTAAGTTCGACGACGAGGCCATGGACAGGTACGTGGATATGGTTAAGGAGATAAGGAGGCATGGAATGGAGCCAATAGTCACGTTGCACCACTTCGTCAACCCCATGTGGTTCACTAGTAAGGGTGGGTGGGTTAAGGGGGAGAACGTTAAGTACTTCCTGGACTTCGCCAAGTACGTCTCAGACTCACTGGGTGGTAGGGTTAAGTATTGGTTAACCATAAATGAGGTGAACCTGTACGTGATACTGGCCTACCTGCTCGGCGTCTTTCCACCCTTCGTAATGAACATGGAGTACATGTGGAGGGCTCTAGTAAACCTGCTTAGGGCTAATGACTCAGCCTACGAGGTGGTTAAGAGGGAGGGGAATCAGGTAGGCTTAATAGTGCACATTTCACCGGCCAAGCCAGCCTCAAGGTTCTCGTTGATAGACTGGGGGTTGGCGATGGGCATGAACTACGTGTTGAATAGGTTCATTGCAAATACGTTGGCTAAGGGGAAACTACCGGATTGGCTTGGGGGTGGGGAGGTTGGGAGGCTTGACTACATTGGCCTAAACTACTATGCAGTCGCCAAGGTTAAGTTCAATCCCTTAACAATGGGCGAGTTAGTGGCTAATAAGCAGAACCAGAGGGGCTGGGTTATCGACCCCAAGGGCCTTAGGTGGGCCATTAGGCTGGTTAAGAGGGTTAGGAAACCCATAATGATCACTGAGAACGGTATAGCCACCGACGATGATGAGGCCAGGATCAGGTACATTAGGGATCACTTAACCATAGCCATTAAGGAGGGTGCCATCGGTTACCTCTACTGGAGCCTACTAGATAATTACGAGTGGGAGATAGGCTACAGCGCCAGGTTTGGCATAATTGAATGTGACCCAGTTACCCTGATCAGGAGACCAAGGGCAAGCGCCTACTTCCTAGGTGGCGTGGCCAGTAGTGGTGAGTTAACTTACTAATAATTAAGCTATTATCTTCACCAACTCAGCCTCAACGGACTCGCCGATGTACCTATCCACAGACACCTCATTGGGGCTAATCCTCTTAGCCACAAACTCAACCCCGCCAGCCCTAAGCACAGCTGCGCACCAGTCTTGGCTTGGCTCGATTACGTAAACCCTGGGCCTACCGCCCCTCCTTAGCCTCAGCACCTGAACCACCCAACTGCTGCATTAACCCCTTCTCAATGCTATCTATGTCACCCAGTATCCTATTCACAGCCTCCTCTAGGACTGCGAGTGGGTCCTTACCCTTGGTCTTAACCTTAAGTGTAATGTTCCTGAGCAATGGGTGATCCATGTCGAAGGTTGCGAACTCAACCTCAGGGTCCTGGAGTATGTACGTTAACAGGGGTGACATGGTGGTGTAGTCCTCACCCTCAATGAGCACCTCAAGGTAATTGCCACTCAACTTAATCCCCTTAACCCTGACTCTAGGCATCAACCACCCCACCCACGCACCCTTAATATCCCTATCCGTTTGTCCCTAGGTGTTTGTTTATTACTAGCCCTCGTTTTCATCTTTAAGCCCCAGTACACTGTACCGGTTGCGGTATGGTTAATCGTGGGTGTTGTGCTGTACTCCATGCGCAGGTTAGGTAGGTAACCCGCTAATGACCTTGAGCACAGCGGCGCCAACCCTGTTCATTATGGGCTCCAGCTCCTCAGCCGTTAGGAACCTACTGAACCTACCCTCAGTGAGGTTATTGGTAACCACAAGCACAGCCCCAGTCCTAACCCCCCTGATTAGGCCTAGGAGGAATAGTATGGCGCACTCCATCTCAACGCCAAGCACACCCCTCGAACCCATTATCCTTGGCAAATCCTCCTCAGCATAGAATGCATCACTACTGTAAACTGGCCCAACGAGGAACCTAAGGCCAGACTCCGTGAAGCCCCTTATTAGGCTTAGGAGTACGTCGTGGCTCGGCACGGCTGGGTAGGCTACGTTTCCGCCAAGGTACTGCGAGTATATACCCCCTGTGTTGTAGCCTGCGCCACTGGGTATTATAACGTCCCCAAGCCCTATTGAACTGCTTAATGCCGCAGCGGTGCCCAGCCTAATGATTACCCTAGCCCCTGCACTGATCAACTCCTCTATGACTATGGCTGCTGAAGGCGCCCCAATGCCGTGTGTGGCGATGGTTACCCTAACCCCATTGTAGGTGCCCGTGTAGGTTAGGAAACCCCTATTCTCATTAACTAGTCTCGCATCATTAAGCATATTAGCCAATTGCCTAGTCCTAGCGGGGTCACCAACAACCACAACCCTCTCCGCCACATCACTTTCACTAACCTTGAGGTGTATCGGCATTGCTACTGGTAAGTTTAAGGTCACTTATGTTTTTAAGCATACTTCCTGAAGAATGATAACGGGCAAACCTCGCCATTCATGGTGGGGTTGCCCCACTATGTGGGTCTCAGGTGTTAGGTTTATTAGCCTTGGTTTTGTGCTTTGTTTGGTGCCTTGTGGGTGCCCTCCCCTGGTGAACTCTCTAGGCATGGGGAGCGGGGGTTGACTTCCCCCGCAATGCCAGGGGAGGCATCTATGAAGTCAAGCCCACGAATAGGAGGACGAATGTTGTAAGACTCCTTCCAAACGGTTATTCTTCCAGCAACAACGTGTGGACTTCAGGGGTACATGGAGCAAGTACTATGAGAAGTATAAGAAGATACTTGGTGTTAATGCCCAAGCGGTTATGCAGAAGAATAATGAGGCATGGAGCTCCTTCTTCTCACTCCTCAAGCTGAGGAGTGAGGGTAAACTACCGCCACACATGAGGAGAGTTAGCCCACCTGGTTATTGGAAGGACAAGGAAATAGGCAAGAGAAAACTGATAATCGTTATTAGACAAGATAGGTACGTTGTTGATGTAGAAAGGCGCATCCTCATCCTAAAGGACTTTAACATGGAAATGAAGTTCGTAGGTAGGCTCAGGTGGTACGGGAAGCAGGGCAGGTTTGAGATAATTTACGATGAAACAAGGAATGCTTGGTATGCATGCATACCAGTGGAGGTTGGTGTTGAGGAGGCTAGGACAGGAAGGAAAAGCAAACACATTGTGAGAGGAGAGAGAAAGTCCATTCAAGTTGAATCACCTAAGGGGAGTAAGGTTGCATCCATTGACCTGGGTATTAGCAACCTAGCCAGCGTGGTTGTTGATGACGGCACTTGGTTGCTTTATAAAGGCGTTAGGGCTAAGGAGGATTACTTCTACCTACAGAGGCTTATTTCAAGGATTCAATCCCTTAGGGACACACTCAAGGATAAACTACTGAGTGACGCAATTGATGAGCTGAACCACGAAATGAGGAGACTGTACGGGAGGTTGAGGAGGAGGTTGCTTCACCTATACAGGAACCTTGCAAGCCACCTAGTCAAGACGCTTCATGAACTAGGTGTATCAACCATCTATTTAGGCTACCCATTCAATATCGCTCAGCAGAAGGGCAATAAGTTCACAGTGAACATGTGGAGTTACAGAAAACTCATGGAAGCCATTGAGCTAAAAGCCCAAGAGTATGGGATAAGGGTATTCGAGGTTGTTGAATACAACACATCAAAATACTGCGCCTACCACAACGTTGAAGTAAAGAGACAACCAAGAGGAGTAGCCCACTGCCCTAAAGGACACAAGCTCCACTCAGACCTAAACGGAGCATTAAACATAATGAAGAAGGCAGTGGGTAGCATACCCTTGGTTATCAAAAAGCCGCTGTCATTCATCGTAGAGCATAACAGAGTAGCCCCGATAAAGCGGGGTAACCCCTGAGACCTCAGGGAACCCCCACCCTTAAGGGCGGGGAGGAGGTCAGCCTGCCTTATGGGCTTCATCACCGTCTTTAGTAGTTTTTAATTGCTTAATCCTCTTCTTCAATTCCCTTAGACACGTTCTGCAGCATAAGTAGTATACCCTCCTCCCTCTCCTGTAGATTATGGGCTGCCCATTTATGGGTCCACCGCAGTAGTCGCAGATTAGCCTTGGGATGACTAGCTTATTGCTATACCCAGGGCCTAGGGTAATGTAAACCGCCTCCCTATCCCTAATTCCACTAATAGCCTCAACTAACTCATTGAAGTCCCGCGCCTTAACCACAACCATGAACCTGCCGTCGACTAATCTATGGCACTCACCCTGATGCGGTCTCCTAGTGACCACAAAGGCTATTGGGTAACCCCCAGGCACCTCAACAGTGAACCTAACTCCCTTAGCCCTCAGGGACTTCACAAGCCTCGAGGCGGTTGGCCTTACTAACCCCAAGTCCACTGGCCAGCTCTGAAACACTAATCCTAGAATCCTCACTGAGCAGTGTTAAAGCTCTTCTCTCTAGATCCGTGAATTTCTGAAAATTCGTTTCACTATTCACAACCCCTACTAAACAATCTCTCTAAATAACTTTTACCCAGCTGCTGTGTTAGTTTAAAGTATGGCCACTCACATTGACCCAGTATGCGGTATGGAGGTTGGCGAGGATACTGCGTTTAAGACATTGTACAAGGGTAAGGTTTACTACTTCTGTTCACGCCAATGTAAGGAGACCTTCGATAAGGACCCTGAGAAGTACCTTAAGGGAGGGCCTAGGGGTATGCCGCACCACTAGGTGGCTGAATGATGAATTTGCCGGATGTTAAAGTGAACCTAAGCTTCGGGGGAGAGGTTAGGAGGATTACATTTAAGATAATTGGTATGCATTGCGCCACCTGCAGCTTAACGGTCCAAAGGGCTCTTCTATCAGTACCAGGGGTACTGGCAGCTGACGTCAGCCTGGCCGCTGATGAGGCCGTGGTTGTGGTTGACCCAAGCAGAGTGAGGTACATTGACCTGGTTAAGGCTGTTGAGAGGGCCGGCTATGACATATATAGGGAGGAGGCTACGCTAGGTATGACCCCCTTCCCGCCCTTAAGGGTGGGGTTTACACCGTGGGGGTCTCGTCCGTTACTCCCTCTGCGGGGTTAATGGTTTCGCCCTCGGGGTGGTGATAAGGGTGGGGTATCGCCCCACCGGCTCATCTGTAAGGGAAGTAAACCCCCTTCCGGGGGCACCACCCCAAGCACCAAACACCCCAGCAAAACTGAGACTTATAAACCTACCGCAATGAAACCCACACAGCAGAACAACCCCGCCCTAAAGGGCAAGGCTTGCCATGCGATGTCAAGGTTGGACCCAGTGACCTTGATATTGATAGGAGGGCAGCGGAGGCGGATCTGAGGGACCTTAGGGATAGGCTCCTCACCTCCGCACCATTAACCGCAGCCATAATGATCATTGTTTGGCTCCTCCAGCCAAGGGGCCTACTACCCCTTAACGTAACTCTCTGGCTTGGCCTAGCCCTAGCCACAGTGGTTCAATTTTACCCAGGGTGGAGGTTCATAAAGGGGGCTGTTAGGGCTTTCAGGAACTCCACGGCAAACATGGATACCCTGGTGGCCCTAGGCACATTAACGGCATACGCCTATAGCCTACTCTACGCCCTTCACCTAGTAGGTGGCGAACCATTCCTAGACTCAGGGCCAGCCGTGATAACCCTAATACTGCTTGGCAGGTGGCTTGAGGCTAAGGTTAGGTTGAGGGCATCCTCCGGGGTTAGGGAACTAGCAAAGTTAGTGCCAAGTAGGGCCAGGGTTATTGCAGATGGCGGTGAGGTGATTATGGGTATTGGCGAAGTTAAGCCCGGCCACAGGGTCATGGTTAAGGCTGGGGAAGGCATACCCGTCGATGGTATTGTTGATGAGGGCAGCGGGTACGTTGATGAATCAGCCATGACAGGTGAACCAGCACCAAGGCTAAGGAAACCCGGTGATGTGGTGCTGGCGGGCACCAGGCTACTCAACGGTTACCTTGTCATTAGGGCTACTAGGGTAGGTGAATTCAGCCTAATAGCCCAGGTTGCCAGGCTTGCCAAGGAGGCCCAGGCGGCTAGGTTACCCATACAGTCCATGGTAGATAAGGTGTCTGCCTACTTTACCTGGGTTATAATAGGCGTAGCCGTAGCCACATTAGCCGCATGGCTAAGCCTCAAGGCACCCCTATACGTGGCTGTGCTTCACATGGCCTCGGTACTGGTCGTAGCCTGCCCCTGCGCCCTTGGCTTAGCCACACCAATGTCAATAATGGTTGGCGTGGATAGGGCCACACAGGAGGGGGTACTGGTGAGGAATGGTGAGGCCCTTGAGAAGCTGAGTAGGATTAGGGTTATGGCCTTTGATAAAACTGGGACGTTAACTGAGGGTAACCCCAGGGTTGTTAAGGCCTTCATTAGTGACGATGCCCTAGCCCTTGCGGCATCCGCCGAATACCCATCGAACCACCCCATAGCCAGGGCTGTGGTGCAGTACGCTGAATCTCTAAAGGTTAAGGTAACTAAGGTTGAGGAGTTTAATCAACTGGAGGGAATGGGGGTAGTGGCGGTGGTTAACGGGAGGAACGTGGGTGTGGGCAATGCGAAGCTGGTTGAGGGCATGGAGGCTAAACTCAGCCCTAGGGAGGAGCAGTTGGCCAGAGATATTGAGGCGGAGGGTTATACGCCAGTATTCGTGGTCATAGATGGTGAGGTTAAGGGGGTATTAGCCATAGGCGACCCACCAAGGGCGGAAGCCGCCGAGGTGGTTAATGAGGTTAGGAGGCTTGGGTTGCACGTCTCATTGCTAACCGGTGACTCCGAGGGTTCAGCCTTAGGTGCGGCCAAGGCACTCGGTATCGGTGAAGTCCACGCCAACCTAATGCCCGATGACAAGGCTAGGGTGGTTAGGGAGCTTAAGGCCAAGTACGGGGCAGTGGCCATGGTCGGCGATGGCATTAACGATGCCGTGGCCCTTAACGAAGCTGACGTGGGGGTAGCCATGGGTACTGGCAGTGATATAGCTAAGGAGGCTGGTGACGTGATTCTCGTGTCTGGGAGGCTTAGGTCTATCCTAACCCTACTGAGGTTATCGAAACTGGTGGTTAATAATATTAAGTTTAACATAGCCTACGCCTTCGTCTACAACCTAATCCTAGTACCCGTGGCGGTTGGCCTAATACCGGGCCTAACCCTAAGGCCTGAACTAGCCGGCTTAGCCATGGCCCTAAGTAGCCTAACGGTAACGATGAACGCCTACTCCATCAAACTCCGTAGGGTTTAGTTAAACCAACTAGGCACCGCTTAAATGGGCCTCAGCCTCCTTAACTATCCTATCCAAGGCGTGCTCAGCACCCTCCCTGAAGTGATTAATAACCCAACCCCTAATCGGGATTATCAGCGGGTGCAGTTTAATGTCCCACTCACTGACCAACTCACCATCGCTAACCCGAACCCTGTGAAGGCCCTTAAACGGCCCCTTCACAAAGTTAAACACCACACCATCATCGGTGAGCCTAACGTACGCCTCACCATGGTTCAACGGCCCATTGAAGGCGAACCTAACCTGTACGTGAAGCAAATCACCGCTGCTATCGATTATCCTAACCTCCCTATGCCCATGCCAGTACTTGGGGTAATCCTCAATCCTGCGTATTATGCTTAGGAGTAGGCCCCTGGGTACCCTCACCTCCCTCCTAACCACGAAACTAGCCATAACCAGGCCGCTGCCCCGGCTTAATAACCCGTTTCCACCTGTTACTGCCCTTAAATAACCCACTATCCCTCATTAGCTACCTTCAGGTTAAGGTAGCTTGACCTAAGCCTCTTAACAAGGTTCATCAGTACTAAACCCCTGAAAACCTCCATGTAAGCCTCGGCCGGTTCAGCATAGTGAAGCTTTAAGCCGTACTTACCCGCCATCTCCTTAACATTCCTAGTGCATAGTGTCCTCAATGGGCATGTTGAGCAGTAGTCCCTGGTCTCAGTACCACTGAAGATGACTAGGCCGTGTATTGGGTCTATGAAGGCGCCCTTAGTTGGTTCTAGCCTTATCAATAGTGTGTCGTTCGACTCCTCAACCTCAGCCACCACGTATATTGAAGCCGAGAATGAGTAGCCGCTGGGGCCCTTGGTTAACCAGCCATTTTTAACAAGCGCCCTTAGGTGTCTTGATAATTGACCCCTCGGTGCCTGGGTTTCCTTCAATAGTTCACTAAACCTATTAACACCTCTAGCCACTGATGAAATTACCCTTAGATTTATGTCATCGAACACTACATTGAAGCTCCTTTCACTCATCACAACGTATGAACCCTCCTCAATACTCGCCGCTAACCTACCTGGCAATACCACAAGGCCAGGTTTAACCTCAGCCACCTTAACCCGTCAATAACCTACTTATTAAGCCTTAGTGGATTACTAAACCTCGCTTGCACCACATTAAAGACATCATGTTAACCGCCATTTCTTAAAATAAGAGGTTTCACCCATGGAGAGGCTTGAGGCCTCAGTCATTAGGTTGTGAGTCACCCTTTTCCTTTAGGACGAGCCTCCTCCTTATCCCGCCTTGAAAGAGCTGGGTTTCCCACTCCTCCTTGAACCTCCATTTTTATAAAGGGGGCTTGGGCGAGGGGTACTATGCAGAGTACCCAGGAGGTTAAGCCAAGTGGCGAGGTTGGTAGGGTGATTGTGGCTGCGGTTAGGATTAGGGGGCTGGTTGACGTAAGCCCTGATGTGGAGCATACTTTAGATCTACTTAGGTTGAGGAGGAAGTTCACATGTAGTGTATACCCGTTGACCGACTCCATCAAGGGTATGCTTAAGGCGGCTGAGGGCTGGTTAACGTGGGGTGAGGTTAGTAGGGAAACCTTGATTCAACTACTCAGGAGGAGGGGTAGGCTGGTGGGTGATTTGCCGTTGACCGATGAATACGTGAAGAAGTATGGCTGGGGTAATGTGGAGGAGCTTGTGGACGCGTACATTAGGGGTGAGGTTAAGAGCCTATGGTGTAGGAAGGGGGAGAGACCAAGTATGGTTAACGGTAAGGCCAGTTGCATACCGGGCTTAAAGCCTTACTTCAGGCTTCATCCACCTAAGGGTGGCTTTAAGGGCAGCATAAAGAAGACATACAACGCCGATGGTGAATTAGGCTACAGGGGCTCCGCCATAAACGACCTAATAATGAGGATGATTTAACCATTAGTCAAATGACCCCTAAACCTCTTAACCACTAGGCCAGGGGCCTTAACCTCCCTAAATCCCCTAACCCTAATAATGGGGCCCCTAGGCGCATAGGTTAAACTATCTATGAAGCTGACCTCGCAACAGCCATCCTTGATTGGCCTCACGTACATTATGCATTCAAACCCCCTATAATCGCTTATATCACCATAGAAGAGCTGTACATTGAAAACCTCAGATAGGACTAGGGATAGTTGAATGTTGGGCTTAGACACTATAACCATGCTTGACGGCTTACCTAAGATGGGTCTCGATATGAGCATGTCGCTGAGCAGCTTAACTCCACTTAAACTAATTACGTAGGGTAGCTTAACCAAGGAGTCCACCTTAACCTTATAAATATCCATTGATGATGGGTTACCATGGAAGGTCTTGAAAAGCACGATGTAGCCTGCACCAAGGCTAAGTGCCAAGGTGGCTAAACTAGTTAAACTACTCCTACCCCTATTAACCTTAATCGCACCTGGTATGGCCAACTCAAGCTCATTAATGAACTGCCTAAGCCTAATCGACGCATCCCTAGACGTAGTCAGCAGAACAACCATTCAACGTAAAATTAAATGGGGAATTCTTAAACCTTACCCAAGCTAAAGCTAAGCGTTTCCCCACTAGTTATGTTTATCAATCACTTGTTGAGATTTATTAATTATCACTGGTTGGGATGGGCCTTCTTCACAGCTTCATTGGCATTAACGTGGTTCTTGGACCTCAGTCGAGGATTACTTTCTTCTACTAAACTAAGTCTTGCTGCTGATTATTAGTCTCACTGGTAATTCACCGTATTGAATATCACTAAGAACATAACAACATCCCTGGTATTAATAATAGGCCTTGCAATACTAACTTAATTACATGAAGTTCATGCACCATGAGACTGGCATTTACGCTCAACTGTTTTCATATTTGCCGTTGGTATTACTGTAATGATTTTATAGTTATTATTTCTAATAGTAAATATTATAATTACAATTATATTTATGCCTTTCTGTAATAGTTTACATAAATATAGCTTATCATTATTTTTCCTATCATATATGCCATTGCATGCATACATTTATAATTTCTAGAATTTCATACTCGAAATCGTATTGACAAATACCGCTATTTCGTAATTCGTATATCCGAAGTCTTAACCTCTCAATTGCGTGGTGAGTAAACTCGCAGGTTATATACGCATCACCAAAATGCTGTCCAATTAAGCATTATACATGGGAACCGAATTGATCCCTATAGTCCGGATACACCGAAATATTAGTAGGCTTTATGATTATGCTCATAGTGCCTTCAGTGCTGAGTCTCAATGTTAGTGACCCATCCTTAACTACATTAACTTCCTTAATACCCGCGGGTCTAGCGTTAAACATTGTGGGTGTACAGAGGGGCCCAGGTCTTGGTTTATTAGTTCTTGTTGATACAATGACGTTAACCCATACCGAATACTTATTATTTACCTTCATTACCTTGAGTATCACTGGGTAACCTGTTATGGTTAATTCCTCATCGTCAGTAACAACCCTCATTACCAATGGGTTCCATGAAACCACCTCGTAGTCAACATCAACGTAGTCGTGCATTCACGCTACACCTTAATTTTTCGTATAAACTTCGCTAAATCCTCATCCTCAGGTTCAATCATCTTTCATCTTAATTTTAATATCCAGTACATGGGTACCTTATCCCTAGGTGCTTTGAATCCGCAGTTTTCACAAATCATGATTCCGCCTGGTAGTTGAGTTAACCCGAGGAAGGTGCAGGCACCCAGCCCCGTGGGAAAACTGACCAATGATGCCCCAAGAATGGGGCACAGACCCGACAAGAGATGAGCAGTGATTAGGGACACCGGGATGAGGGGAACGGGGCATAGGAACAGTAATTTAACCCTTTTTATCAACGACCAACCGTAATCAAGTCGCCGCGCTTCCCCTTAACTAGGTTAAACTCCTCGTGGAGTTCCTAGGAAGGAAAGTTTTATATATCCTAACTGAATGAGGGGGGTGATGCGGATACCGTTCTGCGAGTTTTGCGTGAAGACGCGGCTGTTTTGCAGCAAGTGCCAGTCGCTGCTCAACAGTGGTCAGTATGAAATGTATGACGTTGACGTTATAGATGCTATACTTAAGCTAACTGACGAGGATCAGAAGCTGAAGAGTATGCTGAGTGACGTTGAGTATTATAAATCCTATGACGTGGGTAACACCTACTTCATAGCGCTTAAGGGCATTAGGCGAGTGCCGATAAACATAGTTAGGTCGCTTGAGGATAAGTTAACCGAGATCCTCAACAGGAGGGTTAAGATAATTGAGTACACGGCTAACATTAACGAACTGGTCACGCAAATAGCCTACCCAGCCAAGCCCACGGTGGCCACAACCTGGCTACCTGATGGAACCAATGAAACCGAGGTTAGGATAATGAAGAGGGATGCCAGGAGGCTTAAGCTTAAGCCAACTGACATGGCTAAGCTATTGAGCGCGATAACCAACAGGAGCGTTAAGGTTAAGGTAATTAGCCGCGATCAGTTAAACACAGCATAAGGGGGAGTTAGGGTTAGGGATTGGGGATGGTATAACCTACGTGTTTTACTTTACTCACTTAATGTCCTTAATAGCGTTAAACACCTCACCCCTCACCAACCCCTCAGCCTCCTCGGTTACCCTACTCCACCTGGCTAACCTAGCCTCATAGGTGTTCATGATGAAGGAGGCCTTGGTTGGTATATAACCCACGTAGTCGTTGACGTAACCAGCCACCATGGTTACCCTAAACCCTAGTTCAACCACCCTACTCTTAATGGCTAGGCCAGTTTCAACGAAGGGTTCGCCTGGTATCGCCACCAACAGTAGGTCACCAAGCCTTAGCAGCGTGACCTCAGTATCAATGTTTGCTTCACTTACCTTAGACACAGCATATTCCTCATCACTGTACATTAACCTTAAGTAGTCTTCATCAGCCCATATGGACTCCGTGGGTTCGTTGGGCAACCCACCCTTACCCATGACCCTCTTAAGCGCCTCCTCATACCTAGCCCTAGCCAACTCCCCATCAACAACCCTGGCAGGTAACCTAAGCCCAATGTTAACCACGTCCATGGCGTGCCCAATTGGCCTAAGTGAACCAAGCACATTAACCACCACTGATGCTAAGGATTCACCCAGGTAACCCATGTAACCCCTCCCCTTCCTAACCGGGTCTATGTCACCAGTGGCCCCGGTTATGAAAATTGACTCAACCCCACGCCCTAGTAGTGATTCATACACGACGCCTGGGTAATCCGCCGAGAAGCCCAGGTCCGTGTTGCAGACTGGGTGGCATGCGTAGTTGAGTAGTGCAATTCTACGGTTCCCTATTTTAACCACCAGTATTGGTAACTCCTCATCAACCAAACCCCCCTTAAAAGACCTGTTGAAGCATAAACCCCCAGCTTCACCAATACCTACGGCCACCTCAGCCTTCCCGGTGCCGTTGAGTTCGCGTGCAGCTTCACTGACCTTACCCACAACACCACTGAACCACTCATCATATAGTCTCCTCTCCCCCTCGCTGTAGGGGAGTGTGTTGGGCCACATGGGTATGATCGTCTCCGGTGCCGAGTGCGTGTGCGTTGAGGCGACGATTACATTGCCCCTTTCAACGCCTGTTGCCTTACTCACGGCTTCCCTTATCATTAATGCGTCCTGCCTGTATAACCCAAGTAGGTCGAGTTGAACTATAATTGCCTCGGCATCGGCCGTGGTTAACATGAGTAACCTGGCGTATAGGTCATCGTGAATCTCCCTGGCTGGCTTACCAAGCCTATGCGCATAACCCCCCAGCCTAAGCCCGAGGGGTGGCGTTACCTTGACCTTAGTGTACGATGCCTCAATGGCCATATCCACCGCCCACCATTAGCCTAACGTCATCTATAGTCAATTCCCTTAATTCCCCAAACCCCACACACTCACCCCTAACCCACTCATCAACGTACTTGGAGGTGAATTCATCATCCCTCAGGTGTGGGTACGATGCATAAACCCTGTTTATCTCTTCTAATTGACCTGGGGATAGGTCCTCCCCAGGGTTAAGGGTCCACCTACCCCTAAGGAGACCACTCCTCCTAAGAACCTCGTTAATCCCCGGTATAACCCCCCTGAAGTTATTCACCGCATCGAACACAGCCCCATTTGCGTCAGTGACCTGGGCACTTAGGGTTAGTAGCTCGGGTGGTATTTGGCGCCTAGAGTCCGCTATTGACTTAACCAGCCTGAAGATCTCCATCGATCTCTTAGTCCAGAAGGCCCAGTGGCCCAGTAACCCACCCACTATCCTAACCTCCCTAACCTCCCCATTACTTGCCGTGAAGCTGAACCTGGTTAACAGATCTATGATTATGTTGTCGTCGTTGCCCGTGTACAAGGCCACCTCACCTGCCCTACCTGCATCAGCAACCGCCCTGGCGACGTCTATAGTGGCGTACCTGTTGAAGGGGGCAATCTTAATGGCGACTAGGTTCTCAACCTCCTCCACGAGTCTCCTCCAGAAGCTGTAGCCAAGCCTTAACCCACCCACAGCTGGTTGGAGGTAGAAGCCGAAGACAGGTATCTCCCTGGCCACGGCCTTAACGTGCTCAACGATCTTATCCTGGGGCTCACCGATGAACCTATGGAGACTGACTAGGCCGGCATGGTAGCCTAACTTATAGGCTAATTTAGCCTCCTCAACAGCCTGCCTAGTGCCACCCACTATACCGGCGACCTTAACCACCTTACCAACCTTCCTGCCGCACTCATCAATAACCTCGCTCGTCATCCTCAACAATGGCTCATACATACCGTTATCATGAACCTCAAACTGCGTAGTGTGGACACCGATAGCTACACCACCAGCCCCGGAGGCGAGGTAGTACATGGTTAACGCCCTCTGCCTAGCCTCATCAATCCTCCTATCCTCGGTTAAGGCCAGTGGATGAGCCACAATAGCCGTGCCCTCCCTTATCAAGTCGTAAACCTCCCTAGGGGGCATGGGTAAGTTAACCATAACCACCGCCACTTGACACGTACCCACGTCCTTTTTAAATGCTTACTACGCTACTTGAGTCCTGGCCACTACCCTTCACTGGCCCCTGCCTCTACCATTACTATTGTTAAGTAAAGTTCATCAATGACCTCCAGTGGCCTGGCCTTAACATACTCATTAACATTAATCTTAAGGCTTAAAAGCACCTTCTCAACCCGATGAAGTAGATTTAAGGGTTAATAAGGAGATACGCCATGCACGTACTTAACGTCATAGAGTTGCATCGAGGTGCCAGTTACGGCAAGGCTGCGTTAATTAATAACAAGGTAATAAACGCTCCTACAGACTTGAGGTGGTGGAACCTTACCTGGGGGTTTGCTGCAGGTTACCAGCCACAAACGTCTGTTGATAGTTCTAGGAGCTATGTAGTATCGGGTTAGCCGCTGCTCATGTGGAAAGGTAAATAAACTGGTCTCAAGATACTAAACTTATGTCTAGTAGGCGTAGGAGGAGTAGTGGTATGCAGCCCCTCATGAGCGCTGGGCTACTTATGTTCAGGGATGTTAAGGAGGTTGAGAAGGTTAAAATACCGCCCACCGTAACCATTCTCATAGGCCTAGCCGTACCAATAGTAATAATACTACTCTACCTACTAGTCCCCATTTAAACAGCGTGGCGGATGCCTATAATGCTTTATAAACCAATCCAGGTGGGTTGTGCGTGGAGTGTGATAAAGGTAAGGTTAGTGAATTACTGAGGGAGGTTAATGCGGAGGAGAATGAACCTATTGAAACCTACAGGACCATGATTGAGGAGAATTGTTTCGCCCAGGCTAAGGTGTTTAGGCTGGGGGACAATTACTTGGTTTACATGGTTGATGAGGAGAGGGCTTGCGTTGAAGTCGTGGGTAACCTTGATGAGGCCAGGGAGGTTGCTAAACGCTTCACGGACTCAGTATGCACCTAGGGGAGAGGCTATGGTAATCAAGAGACACATGCTCAGTAAGAGGGATGTTAAGGAGCTTGTTGGCGAAGTATCATGGTTAAGTGAGGCTTACAATAATCTAGATGAGGTTGAGGTTATTGAGGTTAGGGACGACTTAAGGTTGTATAAGGTTGGGGACGAGGTGGCTGTGGTTAAGGCCACCATTAAGGTTAATGAAGCCAACAGGGATGTAACCTACCCAACCCTACTAGCCGCCAACAAGTACTCAGTGATCCTTAATTACTACCCAGTGGCGCAGGTTGATGAGGGAGCTGTTAAGCCAATAGCCACAGGCGCCGATGTAATGAGGCCTGGGATAAGGGGGCTGAGTAGGCCCTTCAAGGTGGGTGACGTTGTGCTTATTAAAAGCCCCAGTGGGAGGATTATTGCCATTGCCGTTAGCCTATTTGAAAGCGAGGAGTTGATGAAGATGAGTAGGGGTAAGGTGCTTAAGAACATACATCATATTGATGATGAGGTTTGGAGGCTGATGAGTGGGGAGCATGAGCATAAGTAGGCTGGTGGCGTCGTACAATGAATTAAGTAAACTAGACCTAAGGGTCCTCAGGGTTATTGAGGTCCTGCACAGAGACCATGAATACGTCCCCGTGAGGCGTATAGCCAACTACATGGGCCTTGAGGGGGAATTGGTGGTAAAGTCGATCTCGAAAATGAATAAGCTTAAACTGCTCGTCAGGAAGGGGCCCGATAACGTTAGGTTAACGTTCCCAGCCTATGACATACTGGCCATGCACACAATGGCCAAGAGGGGGGTTATCAACGCCATCTCCCCAACGCCACTGGGGGTTGGTAAGGAATCCGACGTGTATGCGGCGGACTCACCAGGTGGGGTTAAGTATGCCTTGAAGTTTCATAGGCTTGGTAGGGTTAGTTTCAGGAACGTTAGAAAGTATAGGGTTTGGATTGGTGAGAGGAGGCACATAACCTGGCTTTACGAAGCCAAGATATCGGCGCACATGGAGTACCTAGCCCTAGTTAAGGCGTATAGGGCCGGTATCCCGGTGCCAAGGCCGAAGGCAGTGACTAGGCACCTAATCGCAATGGAGTTCATTAATGGTGTTGAGCTTTACAGGTTTAGGCTAAGTAACCCAAGGGGTGTCTTTGAGCAGGTGGTATCGGCAATAGAAGGTTTAATGAAGATAAACATGGTTCACGGTGACTTGAACGAGTACAATATTTTAATTGACCCAAGCAACGAGGAGATAAGAATAATAGACTGGCCCCAGTGGATGTACTTAAATGTAAAGGGATCTAGGGTAATCCTACTTAGAGACTTGAGGAACATAACAAGGTACTTCAACAATAACTATAACTTAAACATAGACTTTGATGAATTAGTGAACAAGCTAAGCCCCCTAATGCCCAAGGTCGAATACCCGCCAAGTAAAGCCTACGGTAAGCTAATTAAGAGGATTACATCAATGATAAAGTGATGAAGCATTCTTTTACGTTTAAAGCCTTACCATTAAAGGTTACGTAATCATTCACTTACCTGGGATTGAAAGTATCAAAGTTAGACTATTGTGAAACTGACCTCGGGTGTTAGCCCATTGTCATGGGCCCACTGTAGCAATGTCTTAATCGCCCTCTCGCCGTCACTACCCATGTCCATTGTGTAGTTGTTAACGTACATGTCAACGAACTTACCCGTGTCACTCATGTTTAAGCCCCTTGAGAACCTCATGGCGTACCCAAGGGCCTCATCCCTGTGCTGCATGGCGTACTTAAGGGACTCAAGAAGTGCATCCCTAATAACCCTTGCATTATCCAAGCCCAATGATGCTTTAACTACGTCTAGGCCTAGTGGTGTGGGTAGCTTCGTCTGTTCATACCACCACTCGCCAAGGTCCATTATCCTCCTTAAGCCATACCTCTCATAGGTTATCTGCCCCTCATGAATAAGCACACCCGCATCAACTGCTCCACTCAGTACAGCATCCATAATCCTATCAAAGGGTACCTCCACGGTCTTAACCTTAGGCATGGCAAGCCTAAGCAGTAGGGTGGCCGTTGCGTACGTCCCTGGCACGGCTACAAGTTCCACCTCACTCTCTCCACCACCTACCACCACAGGGCCATACCTAAGGCCCATGGAGGCCCCAACCTTAAGCACGTAGTACTTGTCAGCCACATAGGCTAGTGCATGGGTGCTTATGGCTGTTACATCTAGCCTACCGTAGATGGCTAATTTGTTAAGCGTCTCTATGTCCACTAGGAACTCCCTTATCTTAAAGGGGAAGTTCACCTTACCAGCCTTTAGGGCGTAGAACATGTACGCATCATCCGGGTCTGGACTATGGCCGATTAGCAGCTCCATACTACACCCACCCTATAGGGCTTAAAAACACCCACGGCCTTCATTCAATTAAAACACTCCTCACGCCACGGCTTGTCTTAACATCCCTGAAGAACCTGGTGTACAGGTATATGTTAACAGCGTTAACTATGAGGGCTACTAGGAATGGTACTGGTAGCGCCAGGTAATCTATCATAGCCCCACTTGACAGAGTCGCAGCGGCTGAGGGTAGTAACCTAGCTGCTTGATTCGTACCCGCCACGGTGGATCTTGAGCCTTGGCTAACCAGGCTCATCATTAACGCCGATTGGGCTGGTAATGAAACAATTCTAAACATAACGTAGACTAGGTACAGCACTAATGCCACCACCAGGTCGTAGCTTAGGATTTGCGAGAACCTGTTCACGAATGGCAGTAGCACCAGGGCTGCAGTGGATATGGATCTGGTTAACACAACGGTCCTAACGAAACCAAGCCTACCGGTTATCACAGGGGTTAGGAGTGATATGAGTGCAGCTGCTATGCCGCCGAGGAAGAATATGTTACCTATCTCACCCTTAGGCACCTTGAGCAGCACCTCGAAGATTAAGGGTAGGAATGGGGTTACCAGGCCCTGTCCAATGCCATTCAACGCCCCCGTGGCCATGAACCTCCTGATGACTCTCCTATCTGACTCACTCAGGTTAGCTGAATTAAAGGAGCCGCAATCCCTAGCCCTACCAACACCCTCACCATACCTATCCCTAATCGGTAGTATTACAATTAATGAAGCTGATGATAGGGCTAGGGCTATTATAAACCCCTCCCTGTAGCTTAAGTGAGATAACAACGCCCCAACTGCCCCAGCTAGGCCTGAGGCTAGGTTAAGTAGGGAGTAAACCATAGTCCTGTTCTCCTCGTTTGTCTTATCTGCCAGTAGGGCAGTCATCATTGGGGCCGCCACTGCACCCACACTACCACTGGCCAATGCACCAGCCGTGCCAAAGCCACCTAGGGCAGCGGCTAGTAGCAGGAGGGGGTAGTTTGAGGTTAGGAGGAGGATTAGTATTGATAATGGTAGGAAGAGTAGGGTAATTAGGAGTAGCCTCTTCCTACCGTAGCAGTCACCCAACCTACCGAAGTAGAGGCTCATTAGTGGTGTTGAGAATGCACCAACACCGAAGAATACGCCTATTAGCGTGAACGACAAGTGAAGCACATTGTAGAGGTACAGCCCAGTGGTGACCCCAAGGGCACCAGCTGCAATGCTCCTAAAAACCCTAGACAACATTATGAGGGTAATGTCACCCTTATCGTCCATTAACCAACCGATAACGGTTACCTTTATAAAACTGACCCAAGATTGCAATGCATTGACGTAATCTCCCCACCCTCGAGATGTGAGTGAGCTTTACCGCTGGAGTAATCATCATAGTAAAGTTCCGTTAAGTACAACCTGTTAGGAGACGTTATACTTAAAAGCGCGTCCCCATTAACCGGGTATGGTTATTTTACTGGTGCTTGCACTTTTAATGTTAATAGTGGCCTCGTTGTCATCAATCCTATCACTTTACTTCGAGTTTAAGTACTGGGATGGGTTAAGGGAACCTGATGGTGATGGTGGATGGCCCACGGTAACCGTCATAATGCCCGTTAGGGGTATGGACCAGAACCTTGAGGGTAACGTTAGAAGCGTCCTTGAGCAAAGGTACCCAGCCCCGGTGGAGTACCTATTCATCATCGACAACCTAGATGACCCAGCCTACAGGATTGTGGGTAATGTGATTAAGGGTTACGGCAATGCCAGGATTATACTCAACGAGGGAGGGTTAAGCAAGGGTTCCGCGTTAGCTAGGGGTATTGGTGAGGCTAAGGGGGATGTGGTGGTCTTTGTCGACAGCGACGCCTATGTCCACGACACCTGGCTCCTGAACCTGGTTAAGCATCTTAAGGCTGGTGCTGGGGCAGCGACCACGTATAGGTTTTACTCACCCCTGGGTAGACTTAGCCTCGGTACTTTGCTTAAGGCTAGTTTCAACATGATTGGGATAACAGCCATGCAGAATAAGACCGCTAGGTTCACCTGGGGTGGGTCAACGGCAGTGTGGAGGAGCCTACTCCTGAAGTGGAACGTAACCAAGTACCTCCCCCACTACCTCAGTGACGACTACGTGATAACGCACATGGCTCATAGGGATGGCTTAGAGATAAGCTTCACACCAAGGTCAATGGTCATCACCCTGGAAGACACTAACGTGAGCGAGGCGTTTAGGTGGGCCGTTAGGCAACTATGGTACGTTAAGGTCTACGGCTTCAGTGGGTTCGCCCTATATGCGGCATCATACACACTCTACGCCCTAACATTACCCATAGCAGTGGCCATTTCAGCATTAATCCACTGGGCCCTGGCGCTGGGCCTAGTACCCTACGTGGTGGGTGTGTTTAAGGACTATTACAGGGTTAGTAGGATTAGGGGCTTAGGGCCCTTCTACGCCACCATCATTAAGGGTAGGTATACCTACGCCCTAGCCCTCGCCTCAATAATCAACGTCTACTTCTCCTGGGCTGCAATACTGGCCACGGCTTTGACTAGGAGGATAAACTGGAGGGGTAGGGTGTTCACTGTTAATGACGTTAAGAAGGGTGTGGAGCAGGCTCCATTGCCTTAACGCTACTCAACGCCAAGAATCCTCTTAAGTCCTGGGTAAGCCTCAAACAGCTGCTCCTGCATCGCTATGGTGTAGTACTGTATTATTATCTCAACGAGCAGTATCAGCCCTATTCCCGTACCGTAAACACCAAGCACATCACCTAACGCTGCTATTAAACCGGCAAGAAGCCCACTGGTGAACGTGAGCGAGTTAACGTACCTCCTCAGGTGCATTGCAAGTGACCTAGCCGAGGTCCTAAAGCCCGGTATGGATAAGCCACTGGTAACCATCGTCCTGGCCTGATCCTCGGCGCTTAAGCCGGCTAGGTTAACCCATAGGTATGCGAAAACTATTGACAAGGCAATGTACATCAGTATGTGGACTACCACGTACTGGGGCGTCATGTTGAAGGGGACCACTGTGAAGTAATATATCAATGATGACGTGCATGGTTCATTAATGGTCCCGAACCTAGCCGTGCTCACAGTCCTTATGCAGGCTATTGCGTTCAAGAGGGCGTTGGCGTTATGGGGGTTGTAGGTTGCCCAGATGAAGTACAATCCATTGTATATCAAGGCGACTGTATAGGCCGTAAATATTATCGGCAGCACCGACACGTACATGACCTTGAAGGGGTAGGAAACCTTATACCCACCGTACTGGACTAGGGAAAGCGGTATCCTAACCTCCATCAACTCGACGTAGGCTATGAAACCCCCGAGGACTATTGTTGATACCAAGCCCACCAGGCCCGGTAGGTTAAACCTGTAAACCACTGATAGGAGTGGGGCGAGGGCGTGAGTAGTGGCAGCGTTGTAGATGGCTGCAATTAACGCGGGTATAATACCCAGTAGCTCCCCGGCACCCACGGTTACGGGTAGGAAGGTTGACTGGAATATTGACCTAACTATGCTTATGAGTATGAAAAGTGATATGCCGCTCCCAATACCCCAACCCTTGGATACCATGTCATCCAGCAGGATCACTATTATTGCACCAAACAGCATCTGAAGCCAAACCACGAAGGCTAGGGTTGGGGAAGCAGCCACAACCTGGTGGGTTGATAGTATGAAGGCACCCTCAAACATGGCTATCACTATGGCGACCAGCTTAGTTAAGGCCGTGAACCTAGCCTGATCCTTGGGGTCATTTAAGTCTACGTCCATTAACTCCGAGAAGGCCACCAATTCCATTATAATGCCCGCTATTATTATCGGGCCTATGCCCAACTGGGCCAGTGTCCCATTGGTCGACGCGAATATTATAGCCACCAGTGGGTTAAAGAGCGGACTGCTAGATGATGCGACAATACCGTACAGTGGTGTTACTGACAATAGTAGATAGACTGTTGCAGCTAGGAAGGTCCAGATTAGCCTACTACCCAGGCTCACAGGTCTATTGGGTCTTGGCACAGTGGGCATCAGCGTTAGCACCGGCTCCACAGCCTCAATAAACCTCCTCGATGACACGAACCCCTAAGTTAACGGGGATTAATAAGGTTTATTAGCGGGCGCCATCAACCGCCGCATATTGCTTAGGCAACAGCCCCATGTGCTAAGGGTTAGGGTTACCTAAACCCTGCACATTTCCACAATGAACCAGTTACGGCGTATTAATGCCGCCTGGTGGGCCCGCCGGGACTTGAACCCGGGATCTCCCGCTTTCTTAGGCTAACCGCCACGTAAGGCGGACTTTAGGGCGGTTGGACCGCTATCCTAACCAGGCTAGACTACGGGCCCCATGGGTCATTAATCCACGGTTTATTAAGCTTTACCTAAATCCCTCATTAGTTATGTTCATCTGGTCTTGCAAATATTTAATAAGTGCAGATGCCCTCCATATGGATTAGATTTCATATTACCTCATGCCGTAATATATGGCGGCTTCGCACCCTTAGGGGTGAGTCATAAATTATAGCTCTGTGGTTAGGTTAAACTTAGTATCATGTTTAAATAGGGGGGTGTATTAAGGGTTTTGATGATGTTTCATAGGGAGCTTTCAATGATGTATGAGGCTGGTAATAGGACCATAGTGGAGCTCATCATTAGGCTTAGTGAGGATAGGCCAGGTATATTAGCGGCCATATCTGATGTGCTGGCTGAGAACGGCGTCAATATTCTTAATGTGTCCTTCAATAGGCTTCAGAAGATGATTCACGTCGTTGCCGACTTCACAAATTCAGTGTCGTCGATAAGTGATGTTGAGGGGATGCTTAGGAAACTCTCCTTCATCTACGATGTAATGGAGAAGGTACTTAATAACGACGTTTACGTCCTGGCCACGTTATCAATACCAACCTTCAACAATAGTTACGTATTGGCAGTGGACCATGACGTACTTGAGAGGCAAATGGGCGAGCAGGTTTTAAGCATGGTAAGAGCCATGGGGAGGAAGGATGGTGAGTTAATGTTAGGCATGTACAGCACCTTCAAGCCCAATGAACTATACGTAGCTCAATTAAGGGGCTTAGGTAGGGTTCAGGTTCAGATTATGGATGGCTCAGTGCTGGTTAGGGTTTGCCGTGAGAACCTAACAGACAACTTCTCAAGGGTAATATTAAGCTACCTGGAGGGCTTCGCTGAGCCGTTTAATGGAAGGGTTCAGGACCAAGGGTTGGAGGAGTCGTGCCTACGCATCAAGTTAATGATGGAGGGCGGCAAGCAATAACAATAATCGCCATTTATACCCTTTAGTCCACCATCAATTCGGGATCACTAAGAAACATTACCTAAGCACTAAGCATTAGCCTTACGTTCACTAGTGGGCCCGCCGGGATTCGAACCCGGGACCTTCCGGTTATGAGCCGGACGCTCTACCATGCTGAGCTACGGGCCCTACCCCTATGGTCACCTTAGCCTTTTTAACTTTTACCTCGGGTCCCCTTTTAAACCATTCTCAACATTACCACTCAAGCCCCATGACGCCCACAACTCCTCTATCATAATAGTGCTTAACAGCCCTAAACTCGGTAACCAAGTCCGCGATTTCAAGAAATTCCCTTGGGGCACCCCGCCCGGTTAAAACAACGTTAACCTCACTGGGCAGTTTCCTTATACCCTCAATAACCTCACTGGCACTCATTAACCCATTATCTACTGCATTGTTGACCTCATCTAGGATTAACAGGAATGGCTTAACCTCAATGCTGCGTTCAATAGCCCTATTGAACACCTCTCTCGGTGTTCTTAGGGCAATATCACTCATGTAGTAGACCTCAACCAGGTCACTCATCTTGGATAATGCAAGGTACTCCCCAACCCACTGACCCCTGTAAATCAGTGTCTTCATAACGTGGGCCACTATTGACCTTAAGCCATGTCCATAAGCCCTAACCACAAGCCCAAGGGCAGCGGTAGTCTTACCCTTCCCATCCCCAGTATACACCAGTATTAGGCCCATGAGGCACGGCTTATGTGCATGTATATAAAAACATGCCTTAGTACACCCAATACACGTGAAATACCTGATACAACTAATGCTTACCCTTGGTTACCCTCTCCACCAATGAACTCCTCCAGTTACTGTAATCCTCAGGCTCAATGCTCGCCCAAACCTCCTCCAGAGTGACGTATCTTAACCCAGGCCTTGGCTTGAGCATTGAGCCAGACACAACGTAACGTTGCCTATTGGCGTACCTGTCAGGCACACCAACGTACACCTTAATTCTCCTTAAGGCGGCTCTACCCCTATGCTGCTTGTGCGGTAACATGCCTCTAATTATCCTCCTAAGTATCCTATCAGGTCTCCTAGGCCACTTGGGGCCAACCTTCTCCGGGTTGTAGTGAGTCCTTATCTCACTCATCCTCCTCTTAACCCAATTAATGACCATGTTCCTGTCCCCCGTTATCACAGCCTTCTCAGCATTCACAATTACGATAGCCTTACCCTGCAGAGCTAGTTTAGCCACCACTGTGGCTAACCTACCCGCTATGTGGTTGGATGCATCTATAACCACCTCACCCTCCTCCGGTAACTCACCCTTGTTAAGCACCTTATACCCACTCACAGCCATGAATTACCACGGACTCCGGTGCACCACCCCCCTTTAAAAAATTAAACCTAAACGCCCAGTTAGCCGGCATTGGGATATGGTGAAATATTTATTAGTGAGCCACACCGGTATTATCTTTATGCATAATAGGGGTGGGCAGGCAAGCGCTGTTGAGGCTATTATAGTGGTGGTAGTGTTTATCCTAGCTCTGGTGCTCGTACTTAGGCTACTCCCAGGCTACATTAGGACGACTGGGGGTGAGGTTAATAACCTGCAGCTCAATGCCATGGCGCAGAGCCTATTAACATACATAGTGACTAATCCAGGTAACCCACCCAACTGGGGGCTTAATGCCACTGGCCTACTATCCTTCGGGTTGGCCAAGGAGGGGCAGTCCTATGACTTGGATCCCTTTAAGGTGCTTCAACTGGTCTACTGGGACTACGCTAACAACGTCAGTGATGCACTATCGCCCGGTAACCTCCAAGGCTATTGCAGCTTAAGCCAGATTAATGGTGCTGGCTTCCAGCAGTACCTAAGCCAATACAACGTGAGTTACATTTCATTAACCTCAGGCTGGTTATTCACCATTGCCAAGCCCACTAAGGCTTCGTGGGTAATAAGCTACAGTTACGTCAAGCGGCTCCTTGGCCTGGACAACAGTTACGATTTCCTACTAGTAATCACACCTGTCCTCAACATAACCGTTATGGCATCGTCCTCATTCACCACGAATTCATTCTACGTCTACGTTAAGGTAACTAACTATGCCACTGGTCAGCCTGTGTCTAACGCCTCAGTCACGTTAAACTACTTTGCAATGGATCAGGGTGGTGATGACTTAGCCTGCAACTACTCAAGCATACTTGCATCGATGAGCAATGTTAAGGTTTCCTGCGTTAACGCACCCTACGGTACGCCGCTACCATCACCATCATCATTCACCATCATCCAGTACAACCCTGGCTTAGTCATTCAAGGCACATCCACTGGGGTAACTAACGCCTCTGGGATTGCCAGGTTAACGCTACCCATGGCTTATGATAGCGATAACTACTACTACTTCGTTATATACGCCTCCGTGTCCGGCCTAGGTGACTACGGCTACTACCAGTACCCATCCTTCAACCAGACACCACTACTTGTGGCTGGGCTATTACCGGCATTAAACGGTGTGGGTAACAGCATAGTCTTCGCTGACCCGCATCTATTCACAAGCTGCCTACTCAACCAGGGTTTGATTACGAACCCTGGACAGTCGGCATTGGGTTTGAGGATAATAGCCGTGTTTAAGTCTGAGTACGGCTACACCTTCAGGTCAATTAACTTCACTATAAACCCAGGCAGGGGGAGTAATAGCTACCCAGTGCCCTGCAGCTACCTAAACAGCATTAACACCCCCAACTACGCCGCCTGCTACTGGAACCTACCAAGTACGCCAATGCTACTTCTGGTGTGGATTCAGAGGAATAGCCAGGGCCAAAGGAATAGCGTACCCACTAGCCAGCTACTAATCATACCGTACGGCTACAACCCAGAGTACTACCTAACCGGTAGAACAATCATATTCGGTAGAACCGTTAAGTATGCGCCAACTGGTGTTGCCCAGGGCCTCGTCTACATAGGCAACGCTGCCTACTTGGTTAAGCTGTACCTCTACTACAGGGGTAACGCCTACGGTGGTCTCGGTGTTGGTTAGGCGTGGGCAGGCTGTACTGCTGATAGCCCTAGTAATAGCCCTAGCCGTCCTAACCCTGGCTGTGGTCTACAGGGTCTTCGCCATGACGCCGGCCTACGTTTACCAGAGGAGCATATACTACGTGTTTAAGTACAACCCAACCCTCGTTGCCCAGGGCCTAGTACTCGACATGAACACTGCCCTACTGGGTTTTGCTAGGAACTTCAGCCAATACATGGTCTACGATGGTTTTAACCTATATCTCTACTCCATAGCCGGCGTAACCCCAGTCTACATGAGCTTGACTGAACTGCTAAAGGAGGTTTACGGGATGATAGTTAACACAGTCTACACGCCCACTGGCCTAGCCATACCCACGTCGCCTAGCAACGTCCAGTTCAGCTACATAACAAATTACTATGGGGCTTTGGGCACTGGCTTAAGGTACATCTACTCCGGGGGCTACAGCTCAGCCATATTCATTAATGTGACTGGGAGCTACAACATGCCCACACTAGGCGTCTATAACCTAACCTTAAACTCTGTATTCAACCTTACCGTAAGCCTAGTTAAACCATCCACAGCTACATGCACGGGAAGCCTAAACCCAATAACCTATACCGCAACCTACAGGTGCCTATTCAACTTCACGAGTAACACCTACACCTGCACTGGCCCAGGATTCAGCAAAACTGGGGTTGCAAACAACCCCTGGGCGCCACGATACGGCAGTAGCCTAAGTTACATCCCAGGTACAGGTTGGGTGGCTGGCAGTGGTGTGAATACTCTCATGCTGGTCTACCCAATTGATGAACTTAATGGGCCAAGTGGATTTAAAATAAGCGCACTATTCAAGGTTAGCTCAAGTAAATTCCTAATTGGTTTAAACTTCCTGGCTCAATACCCATCAAGCAGTGTACCGTTGACCACGGGCTACACGTACTACGTTACGCCAAGTGGTGTTTACTTCAACGGTAATAATATTTATAGTAAAGGTAAAAGTCCCGCCGTTGGTGACCTTGAAAACCTGACAGTCTACATTGTTCCCAACGCGCCCTACGGCGTATTCGATTCAACACCCACCGCGACACTTTACCTATACCTAAACGGGAGCCAGGTGTACAGTACCACGATTAACCTACCGGCATGGCACTACGTCTACTCATCCGCCTTCAATAACTACGCTTACATATTTAGTGGCCAGTCTAACTTAAATCCTTCAGTGATGTTGGGTTCCTGGGTAGTGGTGCTGCTTAGTAATGCCGTCCTTAATGCGGCGTCGTTTAAACTATATTCAACCTATCAATTACCCACATCAGTTTACATGGCCGTTAGTCTAAATAATGCACCAGCGGTTGGATCAGGGTTAAGCCTAAGTATTGTTAAGCCTAGTGGGGGGGTTACAGTGGTGAAGCCAGGTTACCTTGGCTTCAACTACACGGTATGCAACATAACCAGTAATGCCGTAATATTCAGTGTAACCATGCCAAATCTCAATAACTTGACAAGCCAATTGAGGGGTTACCCATACTACCAGTACCTACTTAACGTTAGCTACAACGGCGTTAACCTACTGCTCAACCCATGGGCAGCTGGGTCGCTTAAGTACTATGGTCTATGGAGTATTAACAACATTCCAGGGGGTTACTCAGCTACCTCCATGGGCCCCTACTGGTTAATCATATACAACACAACGTCGAATACCCTGCTCTACGTATTCCCACTTTGGAATGGTGGATCACCCACATTGCTGGAGATTTACCAGGGATTCTATGTAACAGCATACATAAGCGGCATAGCCTACTACTACACGGGTCCCGTTAAGCTACCAGGCTTCCTTAATGTAATGGGTCAACTCTACGCCAATTACACGGCGTACACGTATAGCGTGCTACTGACTCATGAACCCACTGGGTACGTAATGGTGAGTGAAGTCACCAGGTTGCCACCTTCGGCCCCCAACCCAGTTACATACACTTATTACATATGGGAGTTCCAGCACTTCCCTAACCAGATCTTGCCGTACGTGTACTTCAGCTACACTATAATGGACTGCACGGGTGTTGGGCAGTACTCGGGGGTTAGCTACTCTAACTATGCCTTAATATTCATCACTCCTAGTAATACCCAGAACGGCGTATTATTAACCTACTATGAACCAGGTAGTGGTGGTCAGCCGTGTTGAGGGCCGGTCAGGCTAGGTTGATTGAGGCGGTGGCCGCTGTGACGGTGCTTGTGGTCATCTTCTCAATGATACCCATGCTTTTTAAGACACCACTAACACCCCTTAGAAGCCAAATACAAGTTGATGTGAGCCAGTACGCCTACAATTCCCTGTACGCCCTAGTCACCAACCCAGTCTTCATAGCCTCTATTCAAAATGGTAACTGGAGTGAACTACACTCACTGGCCTCACTCATAATTGGGCCCCAGTTCAACTGGTTCATAGGCATTGAACCACTCTACAGAGCTTACATGATTGGTTCATACAGGGTTACGGGTAGTTACGTGGCTTTCAACGTATCGATAACCCCAAGCCCAGGTATTAACGGTGGTTATGCCCTAGTCACCATACCCATTTACATTCTTAACCAGGGCTTACCGTTGAGGTACAGGGTAAACACCACTGTGCCGATGGCCAACGTCTTCATAACCACGTCCAACGGTGGGCCAGTTTACTGGTGGCTTCAAAGCTACGATTACGTAACCGAGGAGGCTGAGGTTTGGCTATATGTGCCTAGTGGTTCAGGTAGGTTAACATTCTACGTCTCCACGAACTCAGACGTACCCTACAACCCGTTAAGCGGCTCCTACTGCAAATTGGCCTACTGCCCACCATATGGTGGAGCCAGCACGTTCATGGCCGATTCAACGGGCCTTCAACCACTGACCTACAATAACGGTGCGGCAGTTTTCAATACACAGCAGGGTTACTCAACATACCTAGGCTTTACGACAGGCAACATAAACTGTGGTGGTAATGGCTACTACAGTATAGGGGGTTACTCACTGACTCTCAATGTTCCTCAGGGTTCAACGGAGACCTGCAGTATCATTAACCCAGGGCCCAGTGGTTCATTGGTGTACATGGTTGGGCAGTTGATTAAGGCGATACCAGGTGCTCAATTCAACCTGAACCTAAATTACCAAGTCACCCTATACAGCGGCAACGCCTACCAGCAATTCCAAGTCCCAGTCACATTAGCCTTCCAGTACGGTTCATCAACCATGAACATGATTCTCTATATTAATGGACAGAAAACCGCAGCGCTAAGTAACATTAACTACATTTACCTGTATGGCTTAACCATAAGCGCTTACTCGTATGCGATAGAGTGCCCTGGCAATTTAGTGGGTTTTAACGTAACCGTAAGTGTTAATATTCATGATTACGTTTCGGGGGTCGATAGGGCTATGATTGGGTCGTATCAGTTACCTTGTAGCTTAGCTAGCCTCCAGTATAATCCATCAGCCTCAGCGTCAATGAACATTAACGGCGCTGCGTTGAGCCTAACCTCCCCACCACCCAGCTACCCCAATTACTACTATTACAACACCACTGAAGTTATTTATGACCTACTCTTCACCTCACCAGCATACTCAACACTAATTGCAAGCGCCTACGTCAACTACGCAATCCTCTACAACGTTGTACCAAGCCAGTACGCCTATGGTATAGGCGGCTTAAGATTCACCCCGACAACTGGGGCATACACGGTTATTGTGCTACCCAATGGGACATACTACTTAATAGCCCTTGAACTACAAAGCCTTAGTGGTGGTTAACATGGCTGGGCTTGGTGAATCAACCCTTGTGGGGGTTGTTATATTAATAGCGGTGGTCCTCGCCATGGCGGCAGCCTTCATGATATACGCCATGGGTAACTTCAATAGGTCAGCTGCCTTAGCCTCACTTGCCCAGGCGGAGGCGTTCATGACTAACGTAGCTGATGATGTCGAGGCATCAATGTACGTGCCTGGTACTGTGCTAGTCTACGCCTTACCAACCACTGGGTACGGTGTCTTTAACCTAGTCAGTGGCTTCTGCACAATATCAATAAACGGAACCACCTATGGTAGTGGCGCCGTGGTGTATGGAGTACCACCAAGGCTGGTATCATACCAAGGTGGTTTCATGGACGTGATTAGGGGTGGGGGTGCTAATGGCCTACCAAGCTCCACTAATGAAAGTACAATTGTGCTTAACCCAGCTGCACCGTTAATATCAATAGTCCAGTTCGGCTACGGCCAGTTGAACGGCGTAACCTACGGCACCTACATAGCCATGTTCCCGAGGTTAATGGCTATCAGCAGCGGCTCAAACACTTACATCTACATCCCCATGATTAACGTTAAGCCGTCGTCATTTAGGACTGGGTTAAACATCAACGTCACTAACGTCTACACAATGACTCTACCCACCAAGAGCAGCTTCACGATTAGTGACTCCTGTGGCCCATTCAACAACAGTTATACTATACCAGGTGGTGGGGTGGTTACCTTGGTCTTCATTAACATGACAGTAACCTTCAGGTGACTTGAATGGACTTGGTGGGTTACGTAATAATAACGGTAGTCCTCGTGGCCCTTGCCATGGCGATCTACTACTACGTCAACTACTACCTAACGTACAACATGCTTAACACTGCCAATTACCTGGAATCCCTAGTCTACAATGCCGTGGTCCATGAGTTCCAGAGTGCCGCTGCACTGGCGTCGTTAGGTAACGTAATTGGCAGTTTCACGTACCAGTTAACCCTACCAAGCTCAACAGCCCCCAGCCAGGGCATGGCACTCTACTACACGGTAACCCTATACCCCAGTAACCTACCTGGGGGTGGGGTTGGCCTCTACGCCAACATCACGGTTACCGTTAGCCTAGGGCAGCTTTACGTTAAGGTGAGCAGGGTTAACTTACCCGTTTACTCGTCATCTGAACCATTCACGGTAGTGGCCTTAAACTGCCTTAACGAGCAGTCGCCAGTGACCCTAGTCAGTGGTAGTTGGTCAACAGCACCAACCCCAGTTCCGAGTTGCACCTGGAGTAGTGCCACGGTTGCCGAAAGTGAGGCCATTATTATTGTTGAGAAGTAGCGGGTTATGAGAAGAACCTCTGCCTAATCTCCTCCCTCTCAGCATTATACAGCCTAGCCACGAGGTCACCTAGCTCCTCCGTTGACCCATCCAATGACAGCAACTCCTCAGCCCTACGCAGACTAACCCTACTGGCCACGGCCAGTAGGCCCCTCCAACCGTACTTGGTTATCAACTCACCAGCCTTAACCAACTTCTCATAATCATCACCATCACCCCTCCTAAGCAGTATAGCCACCTTGTCAGGCTCCATTTTAGAAGCCACCAGCTTAACCGAACCGCACCTTGGGCACCTTAAATCCTTAATTAACTCCTTAACCTTACCAACATATACGTTGCCACAGTTGAGGCAAGCCATGGTCAATGACTCATTCATTAGCCTCGCCTTAACACTCTCCATTATCAACTTATCTAGGCGCTCCGGGGCTATTACCTCAAGCCTACTACTAGCCTTGCTCAGTATCTCCCTAGCCATTGGGCTGAACTCGCTCCTCTCAAAAACCTGAACCTTAATTGAACCCTGGCTAATCGCCCTAAGCACGGCCACTGCCCTGTCCACGTCAAGGTCACTTGTTATGAACTCCCTAAGGGCCTCCACGTAGACGGGTGTCCCCTCAAGCGCCTGGATTAGGTTTGTTATGCTTATGTCTGAGAGGGACTTGTCACCCTTAATCACGTTGAACCTCCTGGCTATGTGAATTACCTTCCTCTTGAATAGCCCTGTCTCAAGGGCAATCCTCCTGATGTACTGCAGTAGCTCATCCATGCTTAACCTGGCCAGTGAATTAAGGGCATCTATGATAATGCTGGTGTTAACGTTGCTGGGTAATTGAAGTATTATTGCGTATGGGTCCTGCTGAACCCTAACGGGTAAGCCAAGCTCATTTGTCATGTAACTGGCCAGCAACCTAGAGAGGGTCCTGTTAACCAGTGTACCGAAGCTGGCGTGCACCACCACTAATTCACCAACCCTCTCAATAACCACTATGTCGTCTGTTGGGACAAAGCCGTGCCTCAATTGCTCTCTAACAGCCGAGACCACATACTCAATGGTACGCCTTGATACGCCTAACTTCTCCGTGAGTTCGTCGACCACTGCCTCGTAACCCTTCCCAACCATTAACTCGTCAGCAATCATCCTCTTAATCCTCCCAACGTCCTGGGCTATCTCGAAGGGCACCGGTATCTCTTCCCCAATCCACGATGGTATCGCCCCCACTGGATCCTTAGCTGGCTCAACGTAGACGACATCATCCTTGATTGACCTTAACACCCAGACATTACCCCTGAAGACGAACTTAACCCCAGGCTCACCGTACTCAGCCATGAAGGCCTCGTCCAGTACACCCACGGCTTCATTGGTGTCTATCCTGGTGACTAGGTACTGCTTCTCCTCTGGTATCATGGATAGGTTGTTGAAGAAGTACATCCTCAACTCAGCCCTGGACCTGGGGTTCCTTGGCTTAAGCACTACCCCTTCATCCTCAATGAAGTACACTAACCTAGGCCTAATGCCCTCACTCATGAACCTCAGGACAGCCACCAACTCATCCCTAGAAAGGTTTCTGTAGGGGTAGGAACCCTTAACAATGTTCATTATCTCGTCGACAGTCCACCTAGGCCTCATCAACACCAGTGAGGCTATCTGGTTGAATAGGACATCGTAGGGCTTCTCGGGTGTTTTAGTGGGTTCAAGCCAACCCGCCCTAGCCCTATTAACAATGGCTATGGCCTCCAATGTATCGTTAATGTCCTCAGTCACCACAACACCCCTTGGCACCTTATCTAACCTGTGCCCACTCCTACCAACCCTCTGAACCAGCCTAGTGACTTGGTGTGGGGATACGTATTGGATGACTTGATCCACGTGCCCTATGTCTATGCCTAACTCCAGGCTTGAGGTGGCCACAACAGCCTTAAGCCTACCACCCCTAAGCATCTCCTCAGTGTTAAGCCTACTAACCCTGGATAGTGAACTGTGGTGTATCGACACTGGGTAGGTTGGGTTAACCATCAGTATTCTTGAGGTTAGCAGTTCAGCCATGGACCTCGTGTTAACGAAGACTATCGACGACTTACCCTCATTGTCAATCAGGTTCATTATGTACAGTAGCCTGGCTAGGGCATCCCTGTGGAAGAGTTCATCGACATTAATACCCTCGGCCTTAACGTACCTACCCTTAAGCTCCTCTATTTCGCCACCACTCAACGTCACAGCTGGATTAATAACGTCGAATTTGTAGTCCCTCACAAAGGATAGGTTAATGACCTCGCAGTCCTCATCATTACCGACCAGGAACTTAGCCACCTCACTGGGTGAACCCACGGATGCCGATAACCCAATCACCTGGAACCTGCTGGCGAGCATCTTAAGCTTCTGGAGCCCTATGGCCAATTGACTACCCCTCTTATCCTCAACTAACTCATGGACCTCATCGACTATGACCCACTTAACCTTGGATATGTGCTCCCTAAGCCTACTCCCAATGAAGAGTATTTGAAGTGTCTCAGGTGTAGTTATGAGTAATTCAGGTGGGTTCCTGCTCTGCCTAGCCCTCTCATTCTTATCAGTATCCCCATGCCTAACCGCCACGTTTAAACCGGCATTACTAGCCCACCACTCAATCCTCCTCAACAAATCCCTGTTAAGAGCCCTTAGGGGGGTTATGTAGAGTATGTAAACTCCCCTGGGCTTATCCTGGGGCAGGTTGAGGTACATGGATAAGACGGGTAGGAGAGCTGCCTCAGTCTTACCACTCCCCGTTGGGGCCATTAGGAGCGTGTTTTTGCCGCTTAAAATAACTGGTATTGCCCTAACCTGGGGTTCTGTAAGCTCCCTAAACCCCCTCTTAACCACCAATTCCCTAATCAATGGGTGAAGCATGTTAAGCGCATCATCACTACGCATTATTACTACCACCGACGTCAATAATCCCTTAAAAAAGTTTCCACAGTACAAATAGATATGATTCTACACATCACACGCAGGCAAGCCTAGGCAGGTCCATTGCACCAGGCTCATTGCTCAGCTACTTGATGCTAGGGCTCTGGAGTAATATTTTTAAGTACATGTGTCAAGACCTGTTGATGAAATATAGGCTAATGGACATTTTAGCGTGCCCGTACGATAAAACATTCCCACTAACGCTAGTGGTGTTTGAGGAGAAGCAGTACCCGGAGAGGACGTATACGGGTAAGGTGCCGTTCTGTGAATTGTACTGCGCATTCAAGAAGATGAACATCAAGGATATGAAGAACCCAACCCAAGAGGCTCCATGCGGTGAGTGCATAAAGCATGAGGTGGTTAACGGTATACTCTACTGCCCAACATGCGGTAGGTGGTACCCGATAAAGGACGAGATACCCATACTACTGCCCGATGAGTTGAGGAATAAGAAGGATGATGAGGAGTTCCTCGAGAAGTACAAGGATAGGATCAGGGAGTTAGCCCCAGACATAGCGCCAAAGATACTTAAGCAAACCTCTCAATAAGCCATCGGCCTTAAGGCAGTAATTGCCGGCATACGAGAGGGGCTAAAAACCCAGGGCCTGTGTTAGACCTGGAGCGAAACCTTAATAATCACTCTCAACATTCTAAGGACTGGATGAGCAGTAGGCCTGATGATGTGGCTGAGTTAATAAGGAGTGAGTTCGGTGAGGACTCAGACCTTGTGCTTAGCCTTTATAAGGCTTATAGGGAGAGGGGTGTTAGGGGGGTTAGGGAGGAGTTAAGCAGCATGCTTGGTAAGTATGGGGTTAAGGTATGAGCAACCGCCTAACAATCACTTCTCTGGAGTTGGAGGGGTTTAGGGTTTTCAAGGGTAGGGTAGGCTTCAACTTCATTGATGGGATAAACATAATCCACGGCCCAATAGGCTCAGGCAAGTCAAGCATAATACAAGCCATCGAGTTCGCACTATACGGCAACCAACTCGAGGCCAGGGAGAGGGTGGCTAAGTTAAGCGACTTGATAAACGAGGAGAGTAGTGAGGCATCCGTAACGCTTAGACTGGGGGATAACATGATAGTTAGGAGGCTAACCCGCAGGGGTGATTCAACTCACCAAAGCCTGACCCTGAACGGCAACAGGGTGCCTGATGAAGAGGTCGTCGCCCTGCTGGGCATTGACAACGACGACTTTGAGAGGTTCATACTGGTCAGCCACAAGACACTTGAGGAGTTGGTTTACGGGCCTGTTAAAAGGAGGACAATAGCCATAGATAGGCTCTTCGGCCTGGAATTCCTGGAAATACTGGGCAACGTATTACCCATTAGGCAGGTTAATGAGGCCATTGAGGCCAGGAAGCAGAGGCTAGCCAGCATAAGGGAGGTGGAGGACTTGCTACGCAGGTATGGCTCAATCAAGGCTGCAGTGGATAGGAGGAGTAGGTTAGCCACCGAGGTGGAGGGTATTAGGGACCAGATTAAGTCTATATCATCGGCCTACGTTGAGTTAGCCAACAGGAGGTCTAGGTACCTTGAGGCTATTAGGAAGGTTGAGGAGCAGTATACCAGGTACCTTTACGTTAGGGAGAGGCTCAGGCAGCTTGAGGAGGAGCTTAGGGGCGTTAGGGAGGAGGATTACAGGGAAACCCTGATTAAAGGGAGCCTAGAGGTCATTAGGCACATGCTCATGCCAAGACTCGAAACAGCCATGCTACAGGACCTAGCCGAGAGGCTCGAGAAGGCAACGACGATAGATGAACTACTTGAGTTAAGCTACAGCGGCGTTAATGCGCTTAACGGCAAGGTGAGGGAGCTTGAGGAGGAGCTTGAGGAGATGAGGAGGAGTAGGGAGGAGTTGAATAGGTTAATAGAGAGGGCTAGGGGAGAGTTAGCCTCAATAACCGAGAGGCTTAACAACCTTGAGAAGGCGGCTAGGCAATACTCTGAGTACGCCAAGAGGTATGGGGACCTAAGCAAGGTTAAGGCCGACCTTGAGGAGGCGAGGGCGCGGTACAGTGAACTTGAGGTAACGGCCAGGGTTAAGGCATCAGCCCTCGAGGTGCTTAACTACCTGATAAGGGAAATTGAGCTACATGGTGAGGCGACGTGCCCAGTGTACGGGTTTAAGGTGACCCAGGATAAACTGGGCGAACTTAGGGAGAGGGCCAGTGGCCTGCAGAGGGAGTTAAGCGAGTTAAGGGTCATTGACGTTAAGAACCGTATCAGTGAACTTGAGGGTGTTGCCGTGGAGATGGAGAACCTCTACAACCAGTACCTCCAGTACCAGGAGTTAACCAACAGGGCTGGGGAATATAAGGCGCAGTTAAGCCAGTACCTGGATAAGTTGCAGAGAGTTGAAAGGTCCATAGCGGACCTGGAGAGGAGGATAAGGGAGTATAAGAGTGTGGTTGAACTAGCCAGTAAGAGGCTTGAGGAGACTGAGAAGAGGTACCTAATCCACAGGAAGCTTAAGGAGAGGGACTCGCTTAGGGCTGAGGAGGATAGGCTACTTAATGAACTTAAGGGGAGTGGTGTGAACCTTGAGGAGGCTGTCAGTGTGGATGAGGCGATGAGGGACATGGAGAGGAGGATGGATGAGCTTAGGAAGAGGCTTGAGGAGGCCACGGCTGAGTACATGCAATTGGACACCGTCCTATCGAGGGTAAGCCAGGGGGAGGTTGACGTTGAGAAGCTGCTTAGCGAGGTTAAGGAGCTTGAGGATATTAACGCCAGGTTCCAGCGCATACTGGGTAGGCTTAGGGAGGTTCAGGGGAAGGTTAGGGGGAGGGTTGTGGAGATGATACAGTCCAATGTTGCAAACCTGTTTAGGCAGCTTTACCCCTACAGTGACCTGGAGGGCATTACAGTTAGGCTTAAGGAGAGGAGGGGTGGGGGAAGCGACTACGTGCTCTACGCCACTAGGGGTGGTAGGGATGTACCTATCTCTAGGCTTAGCGATGGCCAAAGGTTAACCCTAGCCCAATCCTTCGTACTGGCTGTGTATAGGCTAATGCAGCATAACGCAGGGTTCATACTGATGGATGAACCCATACCATACGTTGACGTTAACGCCAAGGAAACCTTCTCAGCAACAATAACCAAGGCCGTTGAGGAGGGGGTTATTAGGCAGGTTATCCTAGCCACCCAGGATAACGAACTCCTGGAGGCGCTACTTAGGAACGCCGATAGGGGTAACATCAAGAGTAACGTAATTAAGCTTCAACGCCCCAGTTAAGTAGCAGGCTAAGAATGCAGGCACTACTCTCACTATCATCAGCATTAAGAGGGATGTGCAGCGGCCTCTACATCAATGGTAGGCTACTTAACAGGTACGGTGGGTTTAATGAAGTCGCAGTGCAGGTGTTACTTGGTAGGCTTAGGGTGTGCAGGAGACGTGGGATCGGGGATGTTGTGGCAATGGTTGGCGACTTCCCAATCCTAAGCGGGGTAGGTGGCCATGAGGCGGACTGCCTAATAGACCATAAGTGCAGTGACCAGGTTAGCTGCAATGCAGCAATGCCCGAGCACCCGCGGTTCATTATCGATGTTTCCCTTTGGAGGAGGCACACCAAGGGTGAGTTAAGCAGCCTAATGGTTCAGTTGACGCAAACCATCAGGGAGGTGAGGAGGTACCTGTGGGATGGGAACATAATCATAAGTGGCGCTGACCCAGAATTCATAAGCCTCTTCAAGGCAGCCACAGGCAACATGAGAACCATGGTGAAGTTCACAGGCGGCATACCTGTTGATTACTTGAAGTCGGCTATAATGCTAGACCCCTACGGCGAGGTCGAGTTAACGGAAACCATGGTTAAGACCACTGAAACCTTCATAATAGGTGGGATAAGTGACAGTGAGGTCGTTAGGAGGGGTGAAACATACGAATTGTATAGGCTGATTAAACTGGGTGAGTATAACGTGCCCAGGGTTAGGATAACGCTCAGAGGTGTGTTGACTGGGGTACCGGAGAGGATAAATAAGGTGGTTTCAATACTACTGATGATTAGGTTCAGCGGTTACGGCATTAATGATGCAATCATAGTTAACCAGTCCAAGGCCGATAAGCTGGTTAGGCTCAACAGGGAATTGAACCTAACTAAACCCACCAGTCCCAGTGACGTTTACGAGCTCTTGACGTGGCTTGGGTTGACGCCATGGGATAGTAAGGTCCAGGCCCTGTTAAGGAGGATTAAGTTGCCCTCACCTTAACGATTACGGCTATGGGCAATTAAGTAGCATGGAGTTGAGGCACACCTATTACCTAAACGGTATACATGAAACACAGATTAGTGGCCACCACCGTTAGTTGGGGACGCCGGCTAGACTATGATGTACTCATCACCCCTCTTCTTTATTAAACCAGCGTATGCACCCCACTCAGACAACAGCACTGTTAACAGGTCCCTTATGCCCGGTGCCTTAAATTCACTATACCCCTTGTTAACCAGTGCCGTTATTAGCTTATCCAATGGGAATGGTTCACTTCGCCCTATTTCAATGGCAGTTTTAAAGGGCTCAATGTTGGATATCAGGTCCCTAAGCATCCTCCTACGTTCAGATATCTTGGAGTTGAGGAATTTGGCACCTAGCTCAGTGACCGCAACGTCACCATTATCCACCTTGATGAAACCTAGGTATATTGCTGCGTTTAAGTTGGGTATTATGTCATCTAGGTCAGCATCCATGTGTTGAGCGACGGCGTATATGTCAGCCCTACCCCCAAAGTCGTTTAGTATGGTGTCTATCAACCCTATTACATCTGTTAACCTGGAGTCCAGGGGCATTATTGGGCTTCTTTGCCCCATAAACACTTCAGTTAAACTAATGCGGACTTAACTTATGAACTTTTCGCAGAGGTAAGCATTGACCTGCCACCCTCCTTACTCCTAATTATATCAACCCAAACATTATCCCTAACAAAACTCGGCAGATTTAAGTCCCTGCCATCGCCGCTAACCCTCGAATCCACATAACCACCGCAATTCACCACCGCCATGGAGCTTACCAACTTTTTCAACTCCATTAAAGCATCAATGATCCGTGAGTAATCATCCTTAAGGAGCTTAATATCCCTACTTAACGACGCCAGTAACTCGTTAACCTCTCCGAGGTTAACAACACTGGGTTGGATCGGCTGAGTAGCGTTCACTGTGAAGCTTAAGTTGACTAGGGTAATGCCTGCTTGCCCACCCTGGGGCTGTGCATAATCTTCCTTACCGCCTGTTGGTGATTCAGCCTGCTTGCTAATGTTCAGGTCACCCCTTAGCTGGGAGCGGTATTTCGATAATGCCTTATAGACAGTGTTTATTGAGATGCCTAGCCTTTGGGCTATCTCCCTAGGCCTTAAACCCTGCCTGTAGTAAAGGTCCCCAACCGCAAGCTCAGTCTTAGTTAACTTAACCATGCCTATACACTCTGGTTAATGATTCAGAGTAATAATAACTTACCGTTTAAAAAACATGCATCCCACTAATATTACCACTCAACTTAACGTAGTGATGCACGGCTTCTGGCTAGTAGAGCTATGAGGATTATCACTAGTATTAGCACTATGTAGAACAGTATTGATGATGGCTTGTTAGGTATTAATAAACTCACGAACTGCTGGGATAACGATGGGTTAACGTGTATGGTGAATGCGTCGTTCTGAACCATGGGTATTAACGAACCTGTCTGGTTCCATAGCAGGGTCAACGTGACCCTGTAGTCGCCTGGGTTTATGCCATTCTGCGCGTCAACCATGAATATTATCTTCTTCTCCTCACCAGGCTTCAAATCACCTATGAATAGTGTGCCTGCCGTTAGGGCGCTTAGCGGGTTGCTACTACTGACATGGGGCTCAATGACGCCTTGTCCATTTAAAATGACCTCAATGTTATTAGCCGTTACATTACCCTCATTGGCTATCGTTATGTAAATCGGGACATTGCTATCACCAACGCTTAAATTACTGGTCACGTTAACCACCACTAGGTTTGCCTTAGGCTTAATGACCAGTGGTATGATGTAGGTCTTGTTGAAGCCTATCCCATTAACTATGAGCGTTAGGTTGGCATGAACAGTAGTATACAGGTTGTTAACCGTGGATATCACGAAGTTCACGGGCGCTGGTTCACCAACAGGTAGGTTGCCTATGTCAACTACGCCGTTGGATGGGTTAACCACGGTAACGTAATTATCCCCAATCAACCTAACCTTAACATCCCTAGCTACTGCCGTCCCTGAGTTACCTATGTAGACTGTTAGTAGGGACTGTGGGTAACCTGGGAATAGGTTGGGTGGGTTAGTGTAGTACGACACAACCACCACATTAGGTACACCTGAAATGACCACCGGAATCCCCCTCACAGTTAATGAGCCACCGCTGTACGTTAACGTTAAGTTAGCGTAGTAAGTCCCAGCCCCCACGTTGGTTACGTTAACCATGAAGGTCACGTATATTGGTACGCCAACAGGTACATTACCTATGGTTACGTTCCTGGTTAACGGTATTAGGCCATTTGGTAATGATACATTAGCCTTAACATTGAAGGCTGGTGACGTACCTGAGTTCACCACTATGAAGGTTAACGGTACTACCCCATAACCTGGCCCAACGGTGACTGGGCTACTTTGCGAACCCCACACCGTACCCTCCACAACCAGCCTAGGTTCCCCTGAGACAACGAGTGGGACCTTTACAATTGCGGTTAAGCCATTGTTGTAAGTTAAAGTTAAGTTTGCATAATAGGTACCTGGGCTTACATCAGTCACGTTAACCATGAAAACTGCGTAAACTGGGACCCCAATGGGTGCGCCGCCTATGGTTACTGAGTTAATAAGTGCCTTGAAGCCTCTTGGTAGGATTATCGTTGCATTTACATTAACGGCGTTGGCGGTGCCCGAATTAACTATGGTTACGAATAGTGGCACAACGCCGTAACCTGGCCCAACCGCAATTGGACTGCTTGGCGAACCCCAGCCAGTGCCCTCCACGGTTAGCCTTGGCTCACCCACAATGGGTATGCCTATGGTTATGTTTTGGGTGGCGTTAGAGAAGTAGTGAATGACCACCCTACCGTTAACTACCCCAATCGGCGCATTACTAGTCACGTTAATGAGGAAAATTGCGTAAACCGGTGTTCCAGGTGGCACGTAGCCCACGTAGGTTTTGTTAATTATTGGCACTAGTCCATTGTTCACTATCAGCGTTACGGATGCATTATTCGCCACAACGTTGCCGAGGTTGAGGATGGGCACCACTAAGGGTAGGATGCCTATGCCGGGTGTCGCCTCAATGGGGTTACTTAAAGAACCCCACACAGGTAATCCACCGCTGAACTTCACGTAGCCGAGTATGGGTATTGTGATGTTGAACTCACTGCTCATGTTTTTAGGAATTAGCAGTATGCTTTTGTTTAAGATGACCTCACTTAACTCCACGTACGTCACATTAACCCTAAGCTGGTAAATGCCGTTAACAGCCCCTGGGTTAACATCAATAAGCTCAGTAATGTTGATGCTTGATCCAGGTGGTAATACAGGTATTGTGACCTTGTATGACCCATTTACGTAGTTATATGGGCCGAAGGGGAAGGTGAATAGTGGTTTAATGGTTACGTTGAATAACGCCTGGTTACCGTTGTTAACCACCCTTATCACCAATGGCACTGCATCCTGCCCGGGGGCAGCCAACACGTTAACATACCCAGTAATCATTAGGGCACTTACCACATGCACCGTGATGAGTAGCGTAGCCATTACTAACAGTAAAGTGAACGCCCTGCCAGTCATAGCGCCACCGATATCGGAAACCTTTAAAAAGCTTTCCCTAAAATCCGCAGCGGCCTTAATGCCTAAGTTAAAGTCCAGGACCCTTTAACGAAAAATAAACTTATAAATACACTGAGAGGTATACCTAGGTGGTTATGGAGACTAGGCTACTGGTGGATAAGGTATATGAGGAGCTGTTAAACGCAATAATCCAGGGGAAATTTAAGCCAGGGCAGGTACTTAGGGAAGATAAGGTGGCATCAATGATAGGTGCAAGTAGAACCCCTGTTAGGGAGGCCTTGGCTAGGCTTGAGAGGGAGGGGTTTGTTATTAAGGATAGGAGGAGTTACGTGGTTACCCCGATAACCAAGGAGGATGTTATCCAGCTGTACGAGGCCAGGATACCCCTTGAGGCCATGGCGGCCAGGTTAGCAGCTCAAAGGGCCACTGACGAGCAGCTAGCCAGGATGAACAGCATAATTGAGGCCATAAAGGTTGAGGTCATGCAACCTAACCCAAACCCCATTAAGCTAGCTGACCTAAACGGTGAATTCCATGAACTAGTGGCCGAGGCCAGCGGCAATAAAGTCATATCAAGTGTGCTTAAGCAGATTAGGCTTAAGTTAAAGATAGTCAGGGTTAACATATTTACAAGCTACAGTAGGAGACTTGAGGAGACTAAGGAGCATGGAGAAGTCTACGAGACCATAGCAGCCAGAAATGCCGACGCCGCCTTCATTAAAATGCTCACCCACGAGCAAAACGTGCTGGAGTACGTTAAGAACAACGTATTACCCTACTACTTTTAAGGAACATGATTCATTGGGCCTTGTTTACGTATTTCATAGCCATGTAGAGTAGGTAGGGTGAGGCGCTCCCTATGTAGTGATCGAGGCCTACATTCCTACCCTCCACTGCGTCTATCCTTGAGCTTTGGTTCCACGGATCCAGCCTGGCTATTGTCTCCCACTCCTTCTTAGCCACCTCAAGCCCCTCGTTAACCATACCCCTAAGCACCATGTGGGCGGCTACCGTGAAGCTCACCCTAGGCCAACAGGACCTCATTTGACCTGAGGATAAGTCCACGGTCCCATCAGGCTTAACAGAATTGGCTAGGCAGTATGGGGAGGGCTTGTGGTTAAGCTCGTATATTGACCTTAAAGCCGACTTAAGCTTATCATCATCAACAATTGGGGGTAGCTTAAGCATGTCACACCAGAATTGCCCAAGGACCTGACTGTTCATGCATGATTCATTGGCTGAACCATCCCTTGACCTCCAGGCTATGAAGTACCTCCCATTCCATAGGGAGTTGAGGACATCCCTACCCCTCCTGAGGCACTCCACATACTTACCAGGCAGCTTGACGCCAAGCACTTCAGCGGACTTCAATAGGGCTTGGATTGCGCACAGGAACAGTGAGGCCACGTAAGATGAGGCGCCGTACATGTTGGTACCATCGTAGGAGTTGTCGAACCCACCCCTTGAGTCTGGGATGCAGTCCCCATCGTGATCCTTTCCCATTAACCAATCAATAACCTCCCTCATCCTCTCGAAGTTCCTCCTAAGCAGTTCAATGGACCCCGTGAACACGTAATCCCTATAGATCATGAGGACCCAGGTACTCCCCAAGTCATTCCATGGGTACATGAAGGATGCGCCGTATATTGGATCCTCTATGCTCTCCTCACCTAGGTCATGCGGAACCTCGCCATTGCGTATATAGAAACCGAAGAGCTCATCCATTTTGATAACCAATTCTGGGTATAGGTCTAGGAGGGCGAAGGATAAGCCATCCCATGTCATTGAGCCTATGGTGTTCATGAGCGGTGCTATGGATAAGGACTCGTAGACAGCCAACCTACCATCCTTAGTCAACCAGGTTGATGATGAGAGGATGTATAGGCTGTTCAACACAGCATCCCTTAACCAGCCGTCTATGTCAATGTCAAGTGGCCTTAGGTGTTCAGAGTTCTCCAGGGCGTACTCAGCCACCTCAATGGCTGAGTTGAAGAAGTTCTCGTAATAATGCCCGTAGGGGTAGTGATGCGGCCTTGAGTTGAAGAACCAGGTTATGAAGAACAAGGCTTCCCCATCAACCCTCTTCCACACTATACCGGCAATCTCCTCCCTTGCGTAGGGCTTAATGGTGTACCTACCCTCATCACTCAACTTACTTAACCTACTGAACACTGATATATCCTCTGTCATGCCCCCCACGGTGGGTATCCAGTATGGGTAGCCTGAATATGTGCTGCAGCCCTCACATCCTATGAAGACCTCGCCGTAGGCTGGGTCACTTTGGAGTGACCTTAGGTTCCTGAAGAGGACCCCATTGACCTTACCCTTAACGGAGTAGTTAACCCTACCCCACCTCCTACTCCCCACTATGTTTGGGAAGGAGAATGCCACCGCCCCACTACCCCTAACCCTCGCCACTATTAGGGGTAGTGACGAATCCTTTACATTACCCTTAACGATGGGTGTGTAGAACTCCACCTCACTGATGGGTAGGCCAGTGAACACGTACCTTATCCTAGGGTACTGCGCCTCGACGTTAATCCTGTCAACGTGCCTATACCTGGGTTTAACCTCCACGTGCTTACCTGGGTTTAGCTGGAGGAACAGTGGCTCATCCTCAAGTAGGACTACGTGGAAACCCCTAACAACTTTAATTGGGTTGAGCCAGTTGTTCATTATGGTCACGTTGCCTATGGTTAAATCTGGGAAGAACTCAATTGCGCCTGCACCTATACCGCCTAGTGGCATGCCACTGTTAAGTTCCCTACCACTCACGTCCATTAAATACCCAATTGGATACCGGTATATATGCATTTATTGCCCGTCGATTTGAATAATCAATTTAAGCCGGCTTAAACCCCCTAATTAATGCTGATACCATTCTACAGGATTAGGGGGGATCTTTGGATTGAGGCTTATTTGATAGGTAGAGTTGATGCCTTAGCTAAGGTTAGCTTAATCAAGTCGTTTAAGGGTGGGGGATCCGGGAATGGTAGTTTAAAGCCTATACCATACCAGGACATTAAGAGGATAATAAGCTATGATATTGAGTGGATTAACAAGGCCATAAGTGACCTTGAAGGTGGATTCAAGATGCGCTTCAGGGATTACGTACTCATACCCATGTACAACCCCGGCCAATACATGGCTAAAATCAACATGAACCTGATTGACATTGTTACCCTGAGGGTCACTAAGAGGATTTACGAGAAGTTACTAAGCACCATGCCTGATGAACCCTTCGAGGTGAAGTGGTTTAACGTAACTGTGGAGAATGATTCAGTGTACGTTGAGGGTAAGTACGACGAAGCCTTAACAAGCGCATACCTAAACAATGAAAGCCTAAGGAAGGCACTATTAGACCTATTAACAAGGGGATCCTAAGTACTTCACGGTCTTTCCATGAATAACCCACCTAGACCTGAGGTGCACATTGAGGACGCTGTTAAGTGGCTAGGTGTATTAGGTTAAAAGGCATATACTACTGGCAATAGGAATGATAAAGATTCCTACCTAGTCTGTAGTAGACCTTAGATTAAAAATTAAATGACCCCCTTTAAGGCCATGTTTAAGTTGCTATTATCCGTTAAGTAGTCCACGTCTACTTAGGTATTCCCTTAGGGGTTTATGTATGGCCTCCTTAACCACCTCCTTGGAGTTTTTGAATATAGAGAAGACCTTGGGTATCTTGTTGACCACATCGAGTGGAGTTATGTGGTAGCCCAACTCCAAGGCGGCTAAGTCGCCTGCCGCACCAGTTACGAATGCCGCTATGGCGGCCGCCTCAAATGGGTCATTAACCCTGTGCAGCATTGTCGCCAGCACCCCAGTTAACACGTCACCCGTACCCCCGACTGTCATACTTGGGTTACCCGTCATGTTAAGCTTGAACCTCGAACCATCGCTAATGACGTCCACGTTACCCTTAAGTAGCACCACGCTCCCCTGGCAGCACCTTGAGACCTGCTCAGTTAGCCATTGACCAAGCTCCAGTGGTGTCGCCTTAGGCACCTCAACCCCAATTAACTCCCTCAACTCGCCTGCATGTGGGGTTAGCACCATGCCCTGCCTAAGTAGGTTAAGTCTCTTACCAGCCCCAATCGCCTTTATGGCATCCGCATCAATAACAACCCTCTTACCCAGTTTACCCGCTGCCTCAAGTATAATGTAGACCGCCTCCATCGTCTCCCTCTCAAGCCCAAGCCCAGGCCCAATGGCAACCACATTAGCCCTCTCAATACCCTTAAGCACAGGCCCCACGTTATCCCTGCTAAGCACCTCACCCTCAAGGGGTACGGCTATTAGGTTGGGCGTCTGGGACCTAATGTCGTGGGCAACCTCATGGGGAGCGTAGACTATTGGTAAATCCGCCCCAGTAACCAGTGAAGCCAGGGCTGTTAAGGCTATTGCACCCGTATACTCCCTGGAGCCCCCTATTATTGCTATCCTACCGAAGTCACCCTTCTTCGAGTCAGGTCGCCTGGCGTAGTTTAAGTGAAGTAGGTCGCCTGGGCCCACTATCAACTCCGCCTCCCTAGGTATCCCAATGTCCACGACCACTAACTCACCCACGTACTGCTTAGCACCCTCAGTCACCAGGCCCCTCTTGGCCCTATGCATGGTGACCGTTACATCAGCCTTAACCGCCTTATCAGTGACCTCACCAGTATCCGGATCCATGCCTGATGGCACGTCGACGGCTACCTTAGGCGCCTTGGACATGTTCATTAGGTCTATGGCCGCTGAGGCCGGTTGCCTAATCCTACCCCTAATCCCAATGCCGAAGACGGCGTCAATGATGACGTCAGCCCACTTAACGAAGTAGTCCTGGTAAGCCAGCAGCTCAATCTCATCCCTAGCCTCAAGTATCCTGCAGCCCAGTAGGTTTAGGCATATCTTAAGGTTCGTGGCAGCCGGCTCCTCGGTTAGGTCACTCACCTTGCCTAAAAGTATAACCACAACCTCCCTACCTGAATTGTACAGGTACCTACCGGCCACAATACCATCACCACCATTGTTGCCTAAACCAGCCACCACCAGGATCCTCTTGGCCTCAGGCCACTTCGACAGAACAACTTGAGCAACACCCCTACCGGCGTTCTCCATAAGTATCCTACTGTCTATGCCAAGGTACGCCGTATTGGCGTCCAGCACCCTCATCTCCAGGACAGATATTGCCCCCGAACTCATATGTAGTAGCAGGTGTTGGGGTGTATTATAGTATTGCGCCAATGAACTAGTTATCAGCCTACCCCATAACGCTGGGCAATGGGGTCAAGACCTCAATGAGGTAACTAGAGTTAACCATACGCTAAGTGATGCCGCAACGGCGGTGGGTAACGTTATCACTGGACTTAGCTCCATAGGTTGCTTGATTATTAGAATTGTGTGGATGTTAAGCAACATGCCGTATATGAGCCAGGAGACCACGCACATCACCGAGGCTAGGATTAACGTGAATGTTGATACAACCCGCCTAGCGTATTCGAGAGTAGCCACGTACTGCAGTGGCTTAGCTATAGGCCCAACGGCCCAGGCAATCACCCTGGTCATTGAGACTAGTCCTAATAGGCCAGCTGAGGTAAGCCCAACCGCCACTGCAAGGAGTACTACGAAACTGGCGTAAAGCATCTCAAGGCCCCTGAAGTAAGATCTAGCGTACTCGGAGTAACTACCCTCAATGCCGGCCAACTCACCGGTAAAGGACACCAGCGATGCGTTAACAACGGTGCTTCCCGTTATGTTAACCCTGGTTGTGAAGAACTCACCACCCCTATAGGCGGTTACTACATATGAACCGCACGGCAATGTGACGTTAAAGTTACCCCCAGGCCTAATAATGAGGACCACGCCGCTACCGTTAACCACGGAGACCTCGGCATCACTGGGTGAATTCACAGTTAACGTGCATTGCCTAGTGGACTTTGAAGGCTTTGAGGGGGGATTGATGGTCATTGTTAGTTCCCTGGGAGTCTCGCCGATGGGTATCGGTGTCCCATTTAATACGGCGTAGATGACGTAGTAGTTCAGCGGTAAGTTCACTATATTAACCCCCGGCTTAACTGGGCCATAATTTACGAGGTAGCCTAAGCCCAAGTAACCATACTTTAGGTCTACGGTTTCATTAAGAGTATTGACTATTGTTATGTTGATCCCACGCCTCACCAACCCCTCAACCCTCCCCCAGTATTCATTGGGGATAAGTATCATTGTTGCCGCGCCGTAGCCGACATTGGAGAGGGGCATGGTGTAGTTGATGCTACACATGAGGAATGGCTCACTGCCCCTAACCACCACTGAAATGGGCACGGTCACTTGCCTAACGTAACTCGTGAGTAAGTGTAACCCAGGCTTAACACCCACAATGGAGCCGGCTATGCAGACCGGCCCAGTGATGTTATTTAACCCCATCACCATCACCACGTACCTGTAATCGACTAGGGCTAGGGCTATCACAATGGGCGTGTTCCTGATCCCAAGTTGGCTTAAGGCGTAAGAGAGACTCATGGGTACCATGCCTGTGAAGGGCATTAATGAGCCGTTACTTGTTATTGCGTGCATGCCGAAGGGCGCCTTAACCATGGTTAACCCAGCGTAGGCCAGTGAGGCAAGTAGGGCTATGCCGTAGGTTAAGAGCCCTATGAGTATCGAGGCAAGTAATGCATGAACCAAGGTCCTCTTAAGCATCATTAACGTGAGCTTAACCTCCACGACACAACCACCACAATCAGCATTGGAGTGATTAGGGTGATTAACTGCCCAATTACCATTAATGGTGGAGCTCCGTAACTAAACCTAACCAGGCTCTGCCTACTTAAAAGCAACCCAAGGGCCAAGTCCTCAAGCGTAGCCACCAGTAGGTAAGATGAAGCCACCAACATCGTTAAGTGGGAGGCTGCCTCAACTAACCCACCACCCGTGATGAATCTAAGTCTCCTGAAGGACTCGGTTAAGTAGCCTAGGTGGCTTAGGGATAGGTACGTGGATGATAAACCAACTATTGTCAAAAACACCACGTACATTAGTGAAGTGAAGCCTGACACATTACCCATTAGTATGGTTGAGAAGTAGGAGACCGGGTCCTTAGGTATGATCAAGGTTCCGTTGGAGCCATTGCCCAGTTCACCTAGCTTAACCACCATTAAGTAGCCATACGCAGGGTAGGTGACCAGCGAGCTACATCCCAAAACCTCAGTTAATTCACCAACTACTGGTTGGGGTAGTTCCCCAAGAACAATGCACTCGTTACCCCTAACACTGATGCCGTATAGGCTTGCGTAGGCTGCATTAGTGACGTAGAAGGGTATGGACCTCAGTTAATTCACCAACTACTGGTTGGGGTAGTTCCCCAAGAACAATGCACTCGTTACCCCTAACACTGATGCCGTATAGGCTTGCGTAGGCTGCATTAGTGACGTAGAAGGGTATGGATATGTTGCCGAGTTTAACTAAGCCGTAATCCACGGGCACCTTAAGTAGGCCACCTGTGTACTGCTGGTTAAGCAACGCAATATGGCCAGCCAATACAATGGACACCAGGGCTATTGATGACGCCGCCGAGAATAGCAGGTACCTCATAGCGAAAACCCTTAGGCTAATCCACGTGGCCTTAAGCCTAAGTACAGCGTTAAACGTGGGCAAGGGGCTTCACCACGGCTAACTCAAGGTACTCCACGTAGGCGGCTATGAAGAGTATAATCACTGAGACTACTATTCTAATCACCCAGTAGGCCAGTGATGTTGCTATATACCTACGCCTAACCAGATCCATGGATACACTAACGGAGTTATAGGCTGAGAGTGAGTATGCGAATAGTTCAAGTAGGCCGTGTGGAAATAACGCCGAGGCCACGTAACCCACGATCAGGTATAAGATACTTAAACCTATCCTGGCTACCACTATGTACCCAAGCGCCACTCCCGTAAATCCAATTAGGAAGATGTATATAGCCGGCCCTACGAATGGTATGTTCATTAGTAGGTTTAGCGTTAGGTTATGCCTAAATATGGTGATGAATGATGGATGCTGGGCCAGCTGCTCCAATTCATGCAACTCACTATTAGGTATAACCCTAATCCCGTTTACCGATAACAAGTAACCTAAGACCTCGCCCAGGGCCAGTAGTATGAATGTTAGGAGGTAGTATAAGAGGACCCTCCTGGTTAGTAACCGTGGCTTACCAGTATCCATTAATCCAAACTCTCTGCGTCGGATTTTTGTTTATTTTCCCAATGGCAATAATTAAACCATAAATCCTCAAGACCTGCCATCCCCCATGGAAGGTGTAAGGCCGTGCAATGCACATTTCCATAGGATTAGGGATGGGCATAAGGGTTAATACCCACCCTAAGGTAGTTGGGTAATTTAAGCGTACATGCCGGTGTAGGTGGGTATGGTTAAGCACGCTGGCGTCTCATAGTTTGCTTATTCTGTAAAGCATGTATAGCCCTATTAGGCTCAGCAGGGTTGATGCTAATAAGGGTACGGCCACGTGGTAATCAGTGTTGCGTATAGCCCACCAGTAGTAGTAGGAGGATAACAAAACTATGCTTTGAACTAGGAATAGGAATGCAGCCGTGATGAGCAGCCTACCCACCGGTGTGAAGCCCGCATCCAAGTATTCCCTGAGTATTAGGGCCACTATGAATGTCTGAACCACCACTAGTACTATGTCAACCATCCATATCAAATCATTCATATTCATATTTTTAAAGCTTAGGCAACAGTAGGTATATAAAGATTTTTCAACAATACTGGATTAGACCCTCCTACCCCTTCTACCTCCAGGTGGTCTAATGGTGTCGTGGGGTATTGGTGTAACATCCTCAATCCTACCTATTATCATACCGGCCCTGGCTAATGCCCTAATCGCAGCAACAGCACCGGGCCCAGGAACCTTAAGCCCATAGCCACCGGGCCCCCTAACCTTAACATGAACTGCGTTAATCCCCCTTGCCATGGCTATCTGCGCCGCCTTATAGGCAGCCATCATGGCCGCGTATGGACTTGGCTTATCCCTATCAGCCTTAACAACCTGCCCCCCACTAACCCTGGCCACAGTCTCGGCGCCTGTTAAGTCCGTTATTATTATCATGGTGTTGTTGGTGCTTGCGTAAATGTAGGCTATACCCCACCTAAGCTTCCTCAACTGCGGTGCCGCAGCAGGTGTAACCTCACTGGTGGTTACCTGGCCCTGCTGCGCAGCCTGCTCACCCTGTGTAGCTTCACTAGACACGAGGCGCCTAGTAACCTAAGCGTTTATAAAGATAATCACGCATGAGGTTCATGATGCTTAGTGGGCTTGGTGAGGATAAGTTGGTGAGCATTATGCAGGGTATAATAGGCTTGACACCACCCAACGTAGATAATGACGTATCCTACGTGGAGCTCCCAGGGGTTGGTTTACTTGCCCTTAAGATTGATGGAGGCTCCCTATCTAGGATTAAAACAGGTTTCATGAGTTACTACGACGTTGGCTGGAGGGTAACCGTGGGCACCGCATCTGACCTATTGGTTAAGTTGGCTAAGCCAATAGCCCTAGTAGCATCATTAACCCTTAAGGGCGACCACACGAGGAGCGAGTTCGAGGACCTGGTTAAGGGGATTAGGGACGCCGCCGTGGCCATTGGGGCAAGTTACATTGGCGGGGACTTAAACGAGGGCAATGATGATGTCCTGGACGTAGCTATGCTTGGGGTGGCTAAAAGGCCAATAGGTAGGTCACCTAAGCCAGGCGACGTCTTAGTCACAATACCACAATTCGGGTTCACTGGGCTCACCTTTAAGCTATGGTACAGTGGCCTACTTGAAATGCACTCTAACGACCCAGTTGTGGCTAGGGGGATTGCGTTGACCAGGAGACCAAGGCCCTGGAGCCCCAGTGATGAGTTAACGAGTAATATCGACTGCATAAGCGCATCAATGGACTCCAGTGATGGGTTAGGGAGGGTACTGAGTGAGATGGGTAAGGCGGCTAGGGTCACGGTTTACTCACTGCCAATAAACCCTGATGTTAAGCAAGCCTGTAGCGCACTTAACATTGACCCAGAGGAGGTTGTGTTTAACGGTGGTGAGGAGTACCTACCAGTCTTCTCCATAAGGCCAACCTGCCTAGGGCTATTCAGGGATTTAGGGTTCATGGACTTCGCTAGGGTGGAGGAGGGTGTGGGGGTTTACGTGGGTTCAAGGGAGCTTAAATACAGGGGGTGGGTTTACTTTAACCCAATACCCTACGGCTAATCTAAATAGCTTTGTTGGGAAAGCGTTAAATACGCCATGGCTGATGTTGATGCGTGATCAGGGGGCTATTCATAGGTAGGTTCCAACCACCCCACTGGGGGCATGTTTGGGCGATTAAGGCTATACTGAGCGAGGTGGATGAATTAATAGTGGTGATTGGGTCTGCGCAATTCAACTACATAGAGAAGGATCCATTTACCGTGGGGGAGAGGATATGGATGCTTAGGGAGGGGCTTAAGGAAGGTGGGGTTGACCTAAGCAGGGTCATAATAGTGCCCATACCTAACATTGAGAATAACGCAGCTTGGCTGAGTTACATAAAGTCCTACCTACCCCCATTCCAAGTTGCCTACACGGGCAATCCATTCGTGGCCATGCTCCTCAGGGAGGGTGGGGTTGAGGTTAGGCAGCAGCCTATGTACGATAGGGATAGGTATGTTTCAACCAGGATAAGGGAGATGATGATTAAGGGTGACCAGTCCTGGAAGGGGCTAGTACCAGCCTCAGTGGCTAGGATAATAGATGAGGTTAAGGGGGTTGAGAGACTTAGGGTGATAATGAGCGGTGAGGCTGAGCCACATAAGTGGTGAGTTATACAACGAACAGCTTTGATATGAACGGTGAGGCAAGGTAGATTAAAAGCACCAGGGCCGTGATAGCCACTGCATGCTTAAAGCCGGCGGATAACTCACCCTCACCTAGCTTACCTGCCACGAGCCCCATTATAAAAGAGTCGACTACAGTCGTTAGGGCGAAGCTGCCTGTGACGTAGTTAACGTAGTAGCCGGATAAGTGGAGTAGGACACTGGACAGGCTAACAACCGTGAACACCATTATGACTAAGGTTAGGGTGAGTATCATGGCCCCTATGTACGGCACGAACCTAAGGGGCTTAAGCCTGGCCAACAAGTCATCATTAATCCTAATCATCAGTGATGAGAATGAGGCTAAGGACTCAAGGGTCTCTGGGGTTGCACCACCGTACTCAATAGACTCCAGGAGTAGCCATGCGAAGACCCTGGCGTAGTAGGACCTAGTCTTACTCATGAACTCTGATAGGACAACCCTAATAGGTACGCCGTACTTAATCTGCTTACTAATGTCCTTAAGGTACCTTGAAAGGGCACCGTAATCCCTTGTATCAGCCAACGTGCTTATTATCTTCTCGGGTGTGAAGCCGCTCTTACGCAGCTCCGTGAAGTCCCTCAGGAAGTCTGAGAAGGCCCTCTCCAAGCTGCGCCTCTCGGCTATAACCTTACCTGCGTATATGGCTGCTGGGGTGTAGGCTATGACCATGACTGTGGCCATGTATATGGCGAAGTCTATGCTAATGGGCCCCACGTTAATGACATAGCCCAAGTCGCTGTGAAACATTGAGGTATAACCAGCCAGTATGGCAACCATGGCCACCGTTGTGGATATTCCGAAGGCTATGTATGGCCTGGTATCCGTGTAAGGGACCCTGTATATCGAAACCTCACCTAGGTATATGAAGGCTACTGATATCGCCGGCACCACGAGTAACCCGAAGAGTAGGTTGTTGTTCACGGCCTGTTGAAGGGCACCAATTGGGTTGCCAGTGGGTGTTATTGCCTGGGCTAGGTAGAGGACGTTAAGCCCAATTAGCAGTATAACCCCAGCCCCTATGTACGACTCCATCAGTGTTGATAGGAACTCAGCACCCCTCCTAACCCTATCGATTGTGTCATTGACTATCTCGTTAAGCCTAATCTCAAGGTAATGCAATATGTCCCCACCCGTCCTGACGTTGGTCACGTAACCCACTATTAAGCTTTGGAATAGGTGGCTTGGGGTGCTTAAGGCCGTCTCGGTTAATGCCGTTAAGGGATCCATACCAAATGCCTTATTCTTAACAACAATCTCCCTAGCCACCTTACCAATGGCCTCTAGGAGCTTAATACCAGCAATCCTTTCTATGGCTGAGGTGACGCTTAACCCAGACTGTGAAATCATGGCTAGGTACGCTGCGAAGAAGGGAAGCTCCGAGTCAACCTTGAATTGAAAGTCAGATGACTGCATCCTAGGCAACGCCATCATTATTGAGTAGACCATGAGGGGGAGGATTAGCATTACCACACCGAACACCAGCATAATCATAGGCCCAACGGAGGGGCTTAGGGTGTTGAGAAGTGATTCAATAGCCATGTATGTTAAGTATAGGCCAATGGGTACGGAGAAGATGGCCGTCATGACTGTTGCAAAGAAGACCCTTGCCATGAACCTCTCGGGTGACATATACACCTTAGCATTTTTAAGAAACCTCTCAAGGCCCTGTCCATGCCTCTTAACGTACCAGTTAACCAACGGTCCAGTTAATGATAATGCCAACTCGTCTAAATCCACTTGTAATACCACAGTATTCCTATTTATAACTCTTACTCAAGGCGCCTCCGCTTAAACAATTAACCACCATTGAGGTAATCCAAGATGCTTGCTGGGCCAGATCCACCAGCTCTAATGGCTCTGGCCAAATCCTCCTTAAGCACTCCCTTGATCGATGGATTGTATAATGCGGCTGCTGGGTGGTATGTTGGGTAAACCTCAACCTCAACACCAGCTATGGTGACCCTAAACACCCTACCCCTAACCCTAGAGATCTCGCTTACCCTCAAGCCACCGAGGCCAAGTATAACCCTGGTACTGTGCCTACCCAGGGTCACTATCCTCCTGGGTCTCACCACGGCTATTTGCCTTATTAAATACGGTTTACATGCGTTAATCTCCTCGTCAGTGGGGTCCCTATTATTGGGTGGCCTACACTTGACGACGTTGGTTATGTATAGGCTTGACCTATCAACCCCAATATCCTGGAGCAGGCTGTTAAGCAGCTTACCTGCAGCACCCACAAACGGTCTACCCGTCTCATCCTCAACCTCACCTGGAGCCTCACCAATCAGCATTACCTCGGCGTTTGGGTTACCTTCACCGGGCACAGCCCTCTTCCTGGTAAGGTGTAGGGGGCATTTTGAACAAGCTTCAACCTCCTCACTAATCCTACGCAACTCCCCAACCTTAGACTCACCACCCTGAACATCCACCTAAATCACCAAGGCCCTCCCTTAAGCGACTCCACGTCTCTCTTAAAACACTACTGCCCAGCACACCGACACGGTTAAAATAGGCTAGGTGGTGTGGTGGATATGGGTAACGCAGTGGTGGGTGGTAGGCCTAGGATTGCTGAAATACTCCTGGAGGGTAGCCCAACTGTCTTCTGGGACATGCTTAGGCAGGTTGGCGTCGAGGAGGCCACTGGTATACTGCCTAGGAATTACCCTGATTGGAGACAGTGGAGGGCCTATGAACCATGGGACTATGCGCCACTGGCCAACTACAAGAGGATGGTTGAGGGGGCTGGGTTCAAGTTAACCATCATTGAGGATAACCCACCAATGGATAGGTTAATCTACGGTTTACCAGGCAGGGAGGAGCAGCTTAACAACGTGGCTAAGTTGATAGAGAACATGGGTAAGCTTGGGATTCAGATCTGGGTCTACAACTGGATGCCCACGGGTTGGCTTAGGACTAGGGCAACCTTAAGGGGTAGGGGTGGGGCTTATACGTCGGGCTTCTACGAGGAGGATCTCAAGGACTCCCCACCACCAAGGCTTGGTAAGGTCGACGCCTCCACTCTATGGAGGACGCTTAAGGACTTCCTGGAGTACATTGTGCCAATAGCCGAGTCGGCAAACGTCAAACTAGCCCTACACCCAGATGACCCACCAATACCTGAGGTACCGCCGGGCGTGGCTAGGATAATGAATACCGTTGATGCCTTCGATAGGTTGCTAAGCCTGGTTAAAAGTGAGTACAATGGGATAACCCTATGCCTAGGCAACTTCTCACTAATGACAAACGACTTACCGGCCACCGTTAGGCACTTCCTCGAGACGGGTAGGGTCTTCTTCGTCCACTTCAGGGCTGTCAGGGGCAATGCAAGGGCCTTCGAGGAGGTCTTCATAGACGAGGCCCCCGACCAATTCTACCTAGTAATGAAAGAGTTCGTTAAGCACGGCTTCAACGGACCCTTCAGAGTGGACCACACCCCAACCCTAAGCGGTGACATAGCCCAATTATCCGTGCCAGGTTACTCAGCACTGGGTAGGCTACATGCAATAGGCTACCTACAGGCGTTATACAGGGCGGCTCAAATAGAGGTTGCAAACAACAGTTAACCAGTAAGGAGTAAGGTAAAAGCTTTAAAGGGGCCTAGGCCTAAACCAACATAGCGGGGGTGCCCGAGCTTGGTCAAAGGGGGCGGGTTTAGGTCCCGTTGGCGTAGGCCTGCGTGGGTTCAAATCCCACCCCCCGCACCATAAGGAACGAGCCTTCTAGCATTCAATTCCCTTAACCATGCATATTCTCATGGGTATCTATGCATACCAGCCCTACTATCCATGAAGACGTATATAACATGCGCGCTGGTTGATCATTGTGGAATTACCTCCCACTCTCCCTCCCTAATTCACGAACATCACGAAGCGCCTAAACAAGACCTGTATAAGCCATGGTTTACCTAAGGAGGAAGACCGCTATCATGGTACTTTACTTACATACTACGATAGTTTTAAAAATAAATCATCCCTACCCCATGCCTCATGCTTCAAGGAAGCATAATCACCGTGCTCTCATCGGAGGAGAAGGATGCTATTAACATAGCGTCAATGTTAGGTAAAAGGGATAAGATGGAGGAAAGGGTTTACTACAGGAGGATTGGTGAATTGGTTCGAAGCGTATTAATACCCAGTACCGATAGCATTCTTGAGGTAGCGAGAGCCCTCTCAATATCCAGCTCCTTCTATCTAAGCATGCCCAGGTTTACTTGGATTGAGGGTGAGTTGGCGTTACTTGCCGAGTCTGCGAACATACCTGGCGTTGTGCTTACAAGCGATGTTGAGATGTTTATGAAGCTCTTTAAGGAACTTAACATATCCAAGCTAGTTTCTACCGAATTCAGAGAACTTGATGGTGACACGGCGGATAGGGGTTTAGTTTTTATCGATAGGGCCTTCAATGTTAAGGGTGTTGGCGTTGTAGTGCTGGGTTATGCATTAACTAGGGTAGCCGTTCATGATAAATTCATTGTATATCCAGTGAATAGGGAGGTCGAGATAAGGAGCATACAGGTACTTGATGATGACCAGGAGGAGGTAATGCCAGGTACACGTGTCGGGTTGGCACTTAGGAACATTAGGCTCGAGGACATGGAAGACGTACAGGCGCTTGTTAAGCCTGGCACTAGGTTTACAAACTCAATAAACAATTTCACTAAGTTTAAGTGGAGTGATGATGCAAGGGAGGTTCACGTGGTTTTCAATGGTATAAAGGTTATGGGGAGGCTTGAGAATGGCGAGGTAAAGCTTAGTAGGGAGTTACCATTGGTTAACGGTAGGGCTTTAGTGATTAATGTGAATGCAAAGCCCAGAAGACCTAGGCTGACCTCCTCCCCGCCCTTAAGGGTGGGGGTCTCCGAGGTCTTGGGGGTTACACCCCTTTTACGGGTGCTACTCCGTTATGCCCTACGATGAATGATAAGGGCTTTTTGATTGTTTGTGGTATCTTTCCAATGGCTCTCTTCATTATGTTTAATGCTCCGTTTAGGTCGCTGTGTAGCTTGTGTCCTTTAGGGCATGTGATTACTCCTCTTGGTTGTCTCTTCACCTCTACGCCGTGGTAGGCACAGTGCTTTGAGGTGTTGTATTCAACGACTTCAAACACACGGATACCGTACTCCTGTGCCTTCAACTCAATGGCCTCCATTAACTTGCTGTAACTCCACATGTTCACGGTGAACTTATTGCCCCTTTCCTGGGCAATGTTGAGTGGGTAGCCTAGGTAGATTGTTGAGACTCCCAGTTCGTGGAGTGTTTTGAGTAGGTGGCTTGCAAGGTTCCTGTAGAGGTGGAGTAGTCTCCTCATTAATTTACCAAACAACCTCCTCATCTCGTGGTTCAACTCGTCAATAGCGTCATCAAGAAGCTTATCCTTGAGGGTGTCCCTCAAGGATTGGATTCTCGAAATCAACCTCTGTAGGTAGAAGTAATCCTCCTTAGCCCTAACACCCTTGTAGAGTAGCCAAGTGCCGTCATCAACAACCACACTAGCCAAATTGTTAATACCCAGGTCAATGGATGCAACCTTGCTACCCTTTGGGGTTGTGATTTGAATCAACCTCCTCTCACCCTTAACAATATGCCTACTCCTCTTACCAGTCTTCGTCTCCTCAACACCAACCTCCACTGGTATGTGGGCGTACCAAGCATCTTTCGTTTCATCATAAATTATTTCTAATCTGCCCTGCTTACCGAACCACTTAAGCCTACCTACGAACCTTATCTCCATGTTGAAGTCCTTTAGGATTATGATGCGCCTTTCTACATCAACGACGTATCTATCTTGTCTAATAACGATTATCAGTTTTCTCTTGCCTATTTCCTTGTCCTTCCAATAACCAGGCGGGCTAACTCTCCCCATATGTGGCGGTAACTTTCCCTTCTTCTTTAAGTTTAGAAGGGAGAAGAATGAGTTCCAAGCCTCATTACTCTTCTGCATAACCGCTTGAGCATTAACACCAAGTATCTTCTTATACTTCTCGTAGTACTTGTCCCACGTGCCCTTGAAGTCTACACGCTGGTGATTGAAGAATTGCTGCCTCCTCTCATAGTTCAGCTCGTTCCAAAGTCTCGCACAGGCATCAGCAAGCCTCCTCAGTCTCCCCTCCTGAGCACCGTTCGGCAAGAGCCTAACAACATTAGTCCTCCTATTCTTGTACTCAACAGGATAAACACCCTCCCCCGGCATCCCGGCTGAAGTCGGCGCCGGCCCCCACAAATCCCTAGAGAGTTCACCGAGGGAGGGCACCAAAAGAGAAATAGCCTTGAGCTTAAAAACCTTTACCCCAACCCTAAAGGACGAGGTTTGCCGTTTGTTCTATCGGCGCTTAATCGCGTATCAACAATCTTACTAAACCCTACTTCACGCTTCCTAAACATTGACTCATCCATTAAATGTAGATTAGCTTAGGGTATCCGTTTAGCCGGTAATGTAGAAGGCCCCTTGTTACATTACCCACATCACTAACGTGTAGCCATAGGGGTCGTAGAGAGTCCACCCAGCATGACCAATTACAACAATGCCTCAGTACTTGGCTGAGTGATCCACAATAAGCAAATCCATAAATTGCATAGCATGATGCATATTAATGACCACACATGTCAGTATGAATGGTGGGTTAGAATTGAATGAGAGGAATGTGGGGGAGTGTCATTCTCTGGCGCCGCCGCCGGGACTTGAACCCGGGACCTACGGGTTAACAGACCACATGTATGTAACGGGTATGGCTTGGTGGCTTACGGCGCCACCGTAACAAATGCAATCAGCGCTCTAGCCGGTGTTGTTTACCTTCTGAGTTTACTGTTGCATTTGTTAAAGGCTTACTCAGGCTACTCATCAGGTTACCCACTAGCCTATTAGTTAGGTAGATGGCTGCCTTATTCACCATTGCATCCAACCGCCTATGAACATGCTCCATGGCCTTAAGCAATTGTTGATCCTCAACCTCGTTAGATATCTTGCGATATATCGAATAGACATCAGCACTGTCGCTTGGGGCAATGAACTTCTCAGCATACTTACTGGCAATGATAATTGTCTTCGCAAATACGTTACCCAGCTGCATAGGCTTAAGGCCCCTGACCTCAACGCCGGCGATGGCCTTAGCAATAACGGCGCCATAAAAGAGTTCATCACGCAAACTCTTAATTACCTCCTCAATCATATTACAAGAATCGATAAGATTTCTAGGACAGTTACTCTGGCCTAGGCACATGTTGCATTTGTAATAATACACTTTATTAAAATCCATTATCCACGGTACGTTATCATATTTACGTAGCGAATCCCAGAAGACCATGAACCTCATGAATCTTATGAAGGTGTACATGGTTTCAGGTGAAGACTTAACGCTACTGCTGAGTGTCTTGGCTAGAGCTTGATATATTCCTGTGTCTATGGTGCCTATCAATGTTGGAACGTAGTAGTACCTCTTTGGCGTGACGTGAACCTCGGTGATGTAGCCATTATCAACGGCGGCATCCCTACCCTCGTAAATGTTCCTAACACCCCTAATACCGTGGCGCTCCTTCATACACTCAATAATGCTCTTGATGGGTATTGGCCCACCTGAATCAGCGTAAATCCTAATTACGCAGTCGATGAATGGGAACATGTACTTATTGAACCTAAACCTCCTTCTCCCTGCACACATGACATTAGTAACAATAAACATGCTTATAAAGTTTACGCATCAGAATACAACCAATAACCGTAGCTACATCGTGAAATTTCGCATAGAAACCATGCCATAAACGAAATTTCACTTAACAATAGTTTTTATGCGAAATTTCGTATTTATAAAGATGTAGATGCATTTAAAAACATGAGTAGCATAAGGTTGCTGACCCAGCATGCAGAACTCGGTAACTAAGGTAAAAATCCCAATCCGGCTGAGGATTTGGAGGTCTAAACGCAATTACATGGCAGTGGTGACAGATAGGGCAACAATAAACGCCTTAATGCCATATGCCGGCAGGCAAGTGGCACTTGAATTGGCTGGCATAGTGATGAACGCTAGATTAGTTTTGCTAAAACAGAAGGGGAGCATTCAGTATCTCGCTATCTTCCTACCCATGAGGATGGCGCCGACCTGGGAGTTGATGCGCAAGAAAGCCAATGAGTACAATGCAATAGTTGTCGTAACCGAGACCGAGGCAGGTGAGCTGCTATGACCGAGACGCCGATAAGTCTCACGACACCGGTAACCATCCTGGGCCTGGCCAAGCGCCCAGGCATGACCAAGGACGGGAGAGCCGTATTGAGCCTAAACGTCGAGGTCGACGGCAACCAATATGAATTGAACTTAGTTACGAAACCTGGCCAGGGGATACAGCAGGCACTAGAGTACCTAGCATCAAAAGGCTACCTAAAGAAGGACAACGAGAACCAGTACCTACTACTGGTACCCACATGGAGCCTAAGCAAGGCAAAGAATGGCATGATATGGCTACACATAGAGGACATCGAGAAGCTAGCAGGCACGTAACAGGCAACCCAAACCCAACCCAGGTCAAACCCACCCCCTGAGACGGCTGGTGGTGGGGAGCCACCAACCGCCCAGGGAGAGGTGGGACCCAATGCCCGAGAACCAGAACAACCAAATAGCAAAGGAGCTACTCGAAAAACTAGGAATACTAGTACAACAACCCGCACCTCCAGCCACTACTCCCACAGCCTGTGCTGTTTCTGGTGCTGGTGGTGTTTCTGAGACTGGAGAATGTGCCTCAGCACATTCCCGAGTCTCACCTGCAAGTGCCTTGGGAGTGAGATCCGGCAATGTTGCTGGCGACGTTGCTGAGTCTCAGTTACCCACCCCAGCAGTATCAGCTGCACAGCCTGTGGGTGGTTCGTTTGAGGTTAATTGCGTGCCGTGTGGTGGGTGCTGTGGTAATAGGCGTGGGCGTAGGCTGCCTAGGCGTGTTTATGATTTTGTTGCTTGGGTTGCGGGTGTTAGGGGTGTTGCAATGTGTCGGGTGTTGAATGAGTTCCCTGAGTTGTTTTGCGGCCGCATTGGTCGTCGTGGGCGTGGGTTGGGTGGGGTTAAGGAGCTTGAGAGGCTTCTTAGCAGGGATGTGGAGTACAAGGCGTCTTATGTTCTCGGTAGGCTTGCTGAGTGCCTTAATGACGCTGTGTGTTGGCGTTACCTGAGACTGGGGGTTGATGGTTGGTACCGTGTCGTCCACCTTCTGGCTAACCGTGAGCCCAGTGACGTGGACGCCTACTTTGCTAGGCTTGTCAGGGGCCTTGGGTTCAGTGGCGTGGTTGAGCTTACCCGCTACCTGAGGTTGATTACCCAGGGTCTCGTTGACTTCAACTACGTTAACCGTAGCCGTGGCTACCGTGACGTGTTGAGTGTGCGCTGCCGCCTTTGCGGTAGGGACATTAATGCCACTGGTCCATTGCCCGGTGTACTATTTACTATAGTTAATCACTTTAGGGTTGAGCATGGGCTTAAGGCTGTTAGTGATGTTGAGGCTAAGGTTGGGGAGCTTGAGGAGGTTGATGAATTTGGTGTCTTCAGGAGGAGTAAGAGGTACTTCGACTTGGTTGTGAGTGAGCTTGCCGATGCCTTCAGTAGGCTCGGCTGGGTTAAGGATGGAAAATGTACTCTATGTAGAGGTGTGTTGAAGAATAATCATTATTACGTTGTTGAGCACTTCGCTGCATGGCATGGTGAAGAGTTCAGGCAACTGCTTAAAGGCATTGGTGCCCCTCAGGTTGAGGAACAGCCTAATGTTGAAAAGGTTTTGGAGGATGCTGCCAGGGAAATTGTTCAACGTCTCGGTATTGACTTTGAGCTTGCCGATGGTGCGGTTAAGAGCATATATTTCATTGTTAATGCCAAGGGTACTCAGGGCGTTGACCTTATTGCTATGGAGCTTGCTGATGTTGATCCTGGGCTTGCTGATAAGCTTAAGGAGTCTGGTAGGGATGTTAGGCAAGTTGCCCTGGCAGTCGTTGAGGTGCTTAAGTCACGTGGCCTAATTGAAGCTGAAAAGCATACTACTGGTGAGCCTAAGGTTAACTCTGATAAGCAGTCTTCTGTGGGTCAAGGTAATGCTCAGCAGAGCCAAGCGTTAACTCAAGTTCATGAGGCTAAGGGACAAGTATCCTTGAAGGCATTCATGCCTCAGGGAGAGTCTAGGCAGGCATCTAAGCAGACTGAGAACAAGTCTGCTAAGGATGGTGGTGTTGATGTTTCTGAGATTTTGAGGCCTGAGGTTGTTTTGAAGCCTATTAATGACCCTGAGGCTCTTAGGAGGGCTGTCCGTGAGTTCTTCGAGCCCTGGATAATTGAGGAGCCCGACCCAAGGTGGTTGAGGGTTAAGAGGAAGTACACTATGAAGCTTGTTGAGGCTGTTGATAAGGCAAAGTCAATAGAGGAGCTCAACGAAATGATAGCACGCATTGAAGAAGAGGAAAGCAAAGAACTCGCTCAATTGGAGAAGGAGCTGAAGAAGCAGTAACGCAAAACATTAGAAATTGAATGAAAGAATAGAATGTATGGCGCCGTACATTCAACTGTTCGGCAGAGTCTACTGCACCTTTTAACTGCCAAGTGCAGTACTTAAAAGGCATCTTAATGTTAAAGTTGAGGAACCTACATACTGCTGGTGATCTACCACCCCACAGCAACCCTACCTTAAAGCAGCGCAGCCATCAATCAACTGGTTTAAAAAGCTTAGGCAGTTTAACAACATCACTCTATGGTTTTAACAATCCTAACTGGTGGTGAACAAGAACCAGCCAACGCCAATTAGGGAATGCAACCTTCACCAACGAAAAGCAAACCGCACAAAACTAAGCAACTTCAAAAAGACTCCCCCCAGCGGTTGATACAACGGCTCACCACTCTTCTATAAAATAAATAATTTTAGTATTACTCCTCTGCAATCGAACCAGTGAGACTAGAGTTGAGGTGTGGGTGAGTTATTTTGTCTGTAGGAATTGTATGGTCGGCGCCGTCCATTCAATCCCTATAACGATGAATCGCCTATTGGATTTGAATAACCCAGTTATTGATGCTTTGATTTAAGTGAAGCCAACATTTTCACCTATTGAAGCCTCCCCTCCACGTTGAATATTCACTAAGCCGAAAACCCAACACCCAGCAGGGCACACGGGCCCGACCCCTCAACACGCCCTCAGGCAACCAGACAACCAGTGAAGCATTAAAACCAGTGAGGGGTGTCACTTTATCACCGAAACCTCACGGCGTGTTGAGGGGATACATGAAGAAACAAAACATCATTGAAACATTTGACGTAAAAAAAAAAAAAAAGCGACATGCCCCCATTGTGTTTGTTTTGCCTGTTTTGTTTGCTTCTGCCTAATGTTCTGTTTTTCTCAGGTTTTTAAAGAAAGGGGGTTCTTTTAGTAGCTTGGTGATTGGTGTGAGGTTGCTTGGTTACGTTAGGACGAGTGATGATGATAGGGATGGTGGTGGGCAGGAATTTGCGATCTACCAGTGGGCCAGTAGGAACGGCCATCAGGTTCTTGAGGTGTTTAGGGATATTGGTGTTAGCGGGATAACTCCACTTGATGCGAGGCCTGGGTGGGGTGCATTGATGAGTAGGCTTAGTGATGCCGACGGCATCATTGTGGAATCCCTCGACCGAATTTCAAGGGACCCTGAGCAGTTGCGTAAGGTTATTGATGAGTTCAGGGGAATGGGTAAGGTGATAATGAGTGTGCGTGAGGATTGGGCAACATTACTCTTCAGAAATAATGACCCAGTAAGCCAACTGCTACTCAACGTAGTTTCATGGTTTATTGAACAGGAGCGAAAAGCAGCAAGCGAAAGAACCAGGGAAAAGTTAGCCAAGCTCAAGGCGGAGGGGAAGAGGCTAGGCAGGCCGCCAAAGTGGAATAATGGGATTAAGCAGCAGCTGGTTCAACTGGTTGAACGTGGGCTCACGTTGAAGGAGGCATGCAGGATCATTGGGGTCAATTACGGCACTGCCTTAAGGTATTTGTCAAATGACCCAGACTACCTAAAGGCCAGGTATAAGGCTAGGCTTGGTAGGTTAATGGGCATGCGGGAGATTGATGAAACATCATTAACCACGGAAACTCTCAAAACCAATAGTGTGGAGGATTTGAATTAGGGGCGACAGTTTCGTTAATTCACCACTCAAATGCAATTACCCTACCCGAATCAGGATCTATCTGAAGTTCGAAATGCTTAGGCTGCTAGGGAGCTTGCGGGTGGTGATGAGGAGAGGGCTAGGAGGATTATTGAGGAGTGGGGTAGGTTACACCTAATAGGTAGGGTTATTGAACCTGAGGAGGTGGCTAACGTAGTAGCCTTCCTAGCCTCAAACCAAGCATCAGCAATAACTGGAACATGCATAATGGTGGACGGGGGATTAAGCGTTAAACTACCAACAAGGTGAGCATCACGGAATACTTAAAAACAAAACCTCAAACACATTTATTTACACCCTACTATGCAGCATCTTAGGTAACCTTTCATTAAATATAATATCACGGTTTCAAGTATAGGAATTCTTAACAGTGTTAAACCACACCATAGATATACCTAACAATATTTTTATCATCAATTGAATAAAACTTAAAAACCCTAAGCATTAACTAATTAATATGCAGGCACAATCCCGCATTGGAATCTCTAAGGCTACGTTAACCTGGGTTGTTACCTTAGTGGTTGTTGTGGTTGTCCTTGGGGGGCTACTGGCATATTATGTAACGAGGCCACCGGTGAAACCTACGCCAACTGTATCGCCGACTACCGTAGAGTTCCTAACATGGTGGGGACCTGAAGATCCACAAGGTCTAGCATGGGTTAAGGGTAACTTTTCGGCTTATTACCCAGGTTATCATGTTGAGTATTACTCAATACCTGGTGCCGGTGGTACGAATGCTAAGTATGTAATACTAGGTATGATAGAGGCTGGAAAGCCACCGGCAAGTTTTCAGGCGCATTTTGCTCCTGAGGTTTTATCTTACGTTGAGATAATGCCCCATGGACCATCGGATTTTGTTAACTTCACATCTATAGCTATGCAGATGGGGTTACTAAGCAAGGGTGTAACTGAAGCAGTATTGGCTGGCATGTTTAATGGAACGATGTTTGCATTACCAACAAATGTGCATAGAGGTGGCATGCTTTACTTTAACCCCCAGTTCCTTAGTCAATATGGTTTGCCTATTCCAACAACTGTTGAGCAGCTTGCTAATGAAACACTGTACCTTGCATCTAAAGGTGTGAGTTGTATATGGATTATACCCGGCGGTGATGGCGGTTGGGATCAGTTGAATCTGTGGGAGTACATATTCCTAGGGCTTGCCGGTGAAGAATATGGCCCAGAGAAGGCTGCACAATTGATGAATGAGTTCTTATACGGTGTATTAAATCTCAACGACCCAGCCATAGCCCAGTTAATAAATAAGACAAACTATTACTATCTACTCTTCACAAAGTATGATTGCCCAGGATGGCAATCAATGACATGGTCATCAGGGTTAGCCTACATAATACAGGGCAAGGCGGCATTCCAAGTGAATGGTAATTGGATTGTTGAGTATGCGTATATTTGGTATCATGTAGTAGCTTACCCAGCAATACCACCATATACCTCATGGACAAATATAACATTGATGGAGGAACCATTCCCAGGAACCCAAGGTATATATGTATTAGTCATAGATTCGGTAGCTGTTCCGGCATATTCTAATCCATACATGAACACAGCCATGAAGCTGGCCCAGTTCTGGTCATCGTATACGGGAATGAAGATTTGGACATCAAGCGCTAAAGGAGTCACGATATGGGCTAACGGTACAGATTACTACCCAACGCCAGCCCAATGGTTTGATTATCAACAGTTATTATCAACAGCCCCCGGTGCCTTTACCATTGCCCCCAGTGATGGTGGTTTGTTTGATGACGTCTTTAGTGCATTAAATACTCAGGTTCTTAATCTGCAGCAAATTGGCCCTAGTTACATATCAACATTCAATAGCGCCCTAGTCTCTGCCGAGCAGACAACGTACAGTGAGTGGATGGCAGCCGTGAAACTAGGCTTAGGCTACATGGGGTATCCAGGACACCCATTCGCCAACTACCTACCACCATGGGTAAACCCAACAACATACCACTACCAGCCATATACACCCTGGTGGCAAACAGGATAATGATATCTAAGTGATTAAAACTTAAAAATACCTTTATTATCCTATTTTTGATGTCAAGGCAAGCTTTAATAATGGCGATACCAACATTATTCCTTAGTGGGATATTGGTATTCTTCTTGCTTTGGAACTTAGTAATATCATTGCAAAATTGGTCGCTATTCAACCCAGTACCCAAATTCGTAGGGGTTAAAACCTACGCTTACTTGTTCGCTCAGGATTTCTTCCATGCATCACTGCAACATACATTAATATTCACCCTGGGTTTAATAGCAATAGGTGACTTACTTGGGCTTTTATTAGCCGCATTACTGTATTTCATACCAAGTAATATCCAGCGGTCTATTTACCTCTCAATATTCATATACCCACTTGCCGTACCACCCACTGCCTCAGCATTGATATGGCTTTGGTTATTTAACCCCCAAATAGGCATTGACTGGGTATTAACAAGCCTTCACTTACCAACCATTCCCTGGCTTGTCACTCCCACCGCCACTTACATCGCCCTAATAATCGTAGAGGTTTGGGCTTACACCGGCTTAGCGACATTATTTTACTTAGCATCATTCCTGAGCGTTGATAGATCGATAATAGAGGCTGCAAGGCTTGATGGGGCAACCGGAATAGGGTTACTCTTTAGGATTTTACTCCCAAACTCGATGAGCGGTTTCATAGTGGCTACAGCGTTACTGTTCCTATTCTCGTTTAGGATATTTGACATACCATTCATAATGAGCGGTTCAGCAACAAGCCCAACATTAATGACCTTGGTCACGTACATATATTACCTCTATGCGTATGCAGAGAACTTCTCAGCAGCCGCGGCATTAGCAACCTTGGTGGCCGTTATAGCTGCTGCGGTTGTAATACCCTATTCATTACTTGGATTAAAGAGGTGGGTCTTTAGGAGGTGATTACCTGTGAATAGTAGGTATGTAATTAAGATCATTAAATACGCATTATTGCAGCTAGTGGTGGCTATTTTCATAATCATATGGCTAGCCCCCTTATATGCAATGCTTATCGGCGGGTTCAAAACAAACATTGCCGCAGCCTCAACCCCAATCTTCATGCCTCCCTCGCATCTTTCCACTGAGGCTTATTACTTTGACTGGCTTGGCTTTGGCACCCTAATAGGACTTGAATACCCCATGATACGTCAATTATTAATTACAGTGCCTGTGGCCTTAGCGTCTGTTATTCTCGGTAGTATGGGTGCTTACTACTTCTATGTAGAAATGGAGAGAAGGCCTTGGGTTAGTAATTTGGGCTTCTCAATAATATCATTAGCCGCCTTCCTACCGGCTCAAACATTAATAGTACCCCTTATCAAGTTAACATCATCACTAGGCATATACCAAACCTATTGGGGTCTCGCCTTCGCCTATTTTGTGTTTTACCTACCAATGTCAGCACTATTAATGTCAATGTTCCTACCAGTCGTGCCTAAGTATTTATTGGAAAGTGCCCGACTTGATGGCGCGCGTGATTGGGCTATATTCTGGCATGTTGTTTTTCCAATAGTGCTACCTGGTTTCTTATCCACATTAATTTTCGTTTACTTAATGGTTTGGCAGGATTTCTTCATACCATTAATCATAGCTACAAAGCCAAGCCTATATATGCTTCCCATAGCAGCTAGGCAGTACGTTGGCGGGTATGCAATACTTTATAATAGGTCGTTTGCGGCTGGCGTTATTACATCAGCAATACCATTGATAATCTTTACATTTTTAGGTAGATACTTCATAAGGGGGTTAGCTGCACTTGGTGGAGGTGCTAAAGGCTTATGAAATAATTGCAATAACATAACTAGGTAATCAAAATCCGTTTTTAACCAGAAAAATTAAAAAAATCAGTACGATGAAGAGTTACTATGGTTGCCATAAGGATGGAAGAGTTAACAAAGTATTTTAAGAAGGGGAAGGTTATAATAAAGGCTGTTGATCATATAACATTTAAGATAGATGATGGCGCAGCTTTTGGGATACTTGGTCCTAGCGGTCATGGAAAAACAACACTCTTAAGGTTAATAGCCGGTCTTGAGATACCCACTGACGGCTACATATATTTTGATAATGAGTTAGTATCAGCACCCAATAGGGTTGTTATTGAGCCAGAGAGGAGAAGTGTAGCTATGGTATTTCAGAACTGGGCACTCTACCCGAATATGACGGTTTACGATAACATAGCTTTCCCGCTAAGAATGAGCAAGATGAGTAAACACGAAATAGATAAGAGGGTTCGTGAGATAGCTGAGGAACTTGAACTAACTCATGTCCTTAACCATTATCCTAAGGAATTATCAGGTGGCCAGCAGCAGAGGACAGCGCTGGCAAGGGCGCTTGTTAAGAACCCAAAGGTGCTACTTCTAGATGAACCCTTCAGTAACCTGGATGCTGCCCTCAGGGATAGTGCCAGGGCATTGGTGAGAGAAATTCAAAGAGTAAGAAAGCTCACAACAATAATAGTTTCACATGATCCAGCAGACATCTTCTCAATAGCTGATGTAGCCGGTGTCATCATTAACGGCAAATTCGCCCAAATAGGCAGCCCAGTAGACATTTACAGTAAACCAGCCACCACGATTGTTGCTGAATTAAGTGGTGATGTGAATCTCATAACTGCAAAGGTAGTTGGAGAGAATGCAGCAGTTGCTAATTTAAAAATTCCACTACCAATTAGTGGAAGGGAAATCGGTGATGAAGTAATAATTGGAATAAGGCCGGATGAAATGAAACTGTCAATGGAATTAACGCAAGAAATTCAGGGATTTATTAATGTAGGTAAAGTTAAAGTCAAGGTATCAAGCTATACTCTAGGTGTATTTAGAATAGTGATCTCGCCTGTTACGGATGAAAGTATAGAACTTGCTGTAGTATCAGATGAACCAATTCAACCAGGGAGAGAAGCATACCTATACGCTAGGGAGGATAGGATAAAGGTCTTCACAAAGGATGGAAGATTAATAGTGTAAACACGAAGCTGTGGTGATAAGCTATAAATAGTAGCTAAATTTAAAATCCCCTGAATATTTTACTCTTTACAATGAAAATACCAGTCGTCTTCCTAGAGTCTCCTCTTGGTGCCGTTGGCTTCCCAGGTAAGCTGGTGCTTGGTTTTAACAGGTGAGTATTTTGCCTAGTTCAGTTGCCTCATGCATTAGTGCTTTGCCAACTGGTTTACTGTTAATGATGCCCCTAGCCTTAAGCTTCGCTAGCATCCTCTCAATGGCTTGTAGGGATATTGTCTCGTTGAATTTTGAGGCATAACCCTTAGTAATCTCTTTCGCTAGGCTGTAGCCGCTGCAGATGAGCTTGAGGACTCTATATTCAGCTAGGCTTAAATCAACAAGCCTAGGCACAGTAGGCCAGTCAATTGGCTCACTCTTATCACCAGGCATGATGAAGACCCTATCAACGCTAACATCAATAAAACCACCAACAGTAGCCAACGTCATAGCTAGGAAGCTCAACACCGTGGTGACCCATCTATCGCCTGCGATGCCGATTACTACACTGCAGGGTGAGTTAGCCTCAATAATGCCCCTAAGCGTTGAAACGGAGTCAACTAGGTTGACCTGAGTATCGATGGTAATTGGTTTAACCTCAATGTTTAAGTCTTGGTAAACTTGCCTAGCGAATTCGGCTAATGCATTAAGCGCATCACTGTTACTGCCGACTAGGATAACGTAATCGCCATCGTTAACGTTGGAATTGATGAGGGCTAACCTAGCTGGTGCAATATTAATGCCTGCGCCGATGATTATGCACCTCTTATCCATTGTTGCGTGGGCTTTGCTGTGGTAAAATACTTAACTTCGTAATAATCACCTCCTTGATATTTGCCTTAATGCGGTATTGAATTGAGCATACAATTCACTCAAGCCACTTCCCCGGGCCTTCACATCCTCATCGCCTATTGGGCTAGTGCTTAAGCACTTAATGACGTCAATATCCATATTCACTCTAGTTCCTCTCTCAAACTGCTCGGGGAGCCTTCTGAAGTCAACGTTGGCATACTTATCGAAGGCATTGGCTAGGCTTAGGGGTAAGAATCTTATTAAGGCAAAACCCATGGGTAAGGCAATGCTTCATGACGCTACTCAACTGGGTAGGTGAGGCAGTAATTTAACAGGCAATCATCCTACCCAGTTGCCTAAGGGCATTACCGAACAGTCTATACAATCTCTTCAACTCATCCAATTCCCGACTACCTACACGCATACCCAGGCAATTGGCAACATCAGTATCCAATACAAGCCTACCACCACTCTCAAACTGGTTAATCAACCTACCACCAACCAAAAACTGGGCACTTGCATGCCTATTGAAAGCCTCCGCCAGGCATCTTAACCTATCAATACCCAGTGCCGTTACGTTAAGCACGGGTAGAAGCCTCCACTGGGCCATCTTCAATTCAGTGAATAAGCCTTCAGTCTCCTCTCTATTAATAAATATTGACAGTAACCCCCAAATGGAGTTAAGCCAGAGGACTAAAGCCTTCTCAGCTAATTCCCTAACATCATCATTACCAACCCTAAGCCGCACAGCATAAAATATATTGGATAATACAGGTGTTTCAGAGTAAAGCGCCGAGACATGCATCGTATTCCACCTAACCCTATCAGGCAGAAGCACTCTTCCACTATACCTCCTATAAGCCTCATTAGCCTTACTTACCTTAGCCTGTGCGTATGCATTAGGCTTAGTAATCATACTGCTCCTCACCTCCTCGCCACCACCATGAAGAACTAGGTATGGGTAATCAGGCCTTGGCACTGTGTTAATATTAAAATAATCATGATATTGATGCCTGTCAATACCAATGTTAATGATTATATCGTTAAGGGGCGTTATTGGTACTTGCACCTTAGTATCACCAAGCTTAATTACTCCATTATTAATGAGCCCCATGGTGTATTGTACTAGCTCAATATTAGGTAGCGCCACGAACCTACCCCAATTATCAACATTCCTTACTAAGTCAATCCTCCTAACCCTGTAAACAACAGCATTACCAATACTAAAGAACTGTGAACCCCTATTCCCAACAAGGCTATCCATTATCATATTCGCCAAGTAAACTGCCTCCAACACAGTGTTAGGCTTCCTCAGTAGGTTTATGAAGACCGTTTCCTCATCGGGGCTATGCTTATCCTGCCTCTTAGCCACAATAAGCACCTCACTCAGGCTAGTACCCTCAGAGAAATTGAAGCCATTCTCGGAATCACTACTCACGATAACGTACTTAAGGTGGTACTTGGTGGCTAGGAGGACTCTGGCAAGGAACCACGAGACACCCATTAGGAGGTTCCTCGGGAGGACGAAGGCAACCACACCACCATCCTTAATGAACCTGTGGGCTAGGTATAGGAATAGTAACCCCTCCCCAGCCTGACCAATATCCAAGTAGGCATCAAGGTCATCCTTACCTTCAATAATCTCTTGGATAATAGGCGGGAACAAGTCCTTACTAGCCTTAGCATTGTTAGAGAGGAATTCCCCAACCCTATCCCTAACATTATTAAAATTTTTAACTAGACTCTGTCTGGCTTTTTCATCCGCGATGAAGCCGAATAAACCCCTCCTCCCCTTCTTACCATAAGCCTCAGTCCTACCTGTGGCTCTAGTGAAGGGTGGGTTCATGATTATTAGATCGAATTCATCGGGTATTGCGAACACGCCCTCAACACCGCTGACACTAACCCTCTCCACGGCACACTGTAGGCCACCCTCGATGAATGCTAGGATGCCCCCAACACGCTTACCATTATTGAGTAGTTCAAGGGAGCCTAGCCAGGGGCCTTTGTAAGGTGCATTGGGTTCATTCAATATGCCCAGGTAAATTGTGAATACATTCTCCCTAGTTACCTTACCCTGTGGGCCTATTAGGGCTAGGTTTATTGCCGTTATTTGCGAGGCGTACCTCAATGCATCAATACCGTACACGCCATCCTCAATCAAAGCCTTACCAATATCATCAAGGTTAATGCCCAGGTTATAGTATAGTTTTGTTGATAGTAGGTAGGCGGCTGGTACCTCAGTGTAGAAGGTGGCGAAGCCCTTCCTATGGGCAATATCACCAACAATCCTGTGGTAAACCCTACCAGCGAAGTCCCTCCTCAACAGGTACCTCTCCTGTGCGATTTTAACCCCAAGTTCAATCAATTGCCTAACGGCACCACTCGCCTCAGGGGGTAGTGTACTTAGAACCTCAATAGTCATTTCCACAGCAGTCCTGTAGTCAAACTTCAGTAAGTCCTCAAGGGCTTTTACAAGGCCTTGTATAGGCCCATACCTATTAACATATGCGTTAAGTGAGTCTAAGCCGTGTAACGCACGGACATGCTCGTAGAATGTGGAGGATAGTAGTATTGATAGCCCTGCCTGGCCGTAAACCACCTCAGCATCCCTGGTCTCCGTTAATTGTAATCCATAAAGCCTGTAGAGGATATCATATATCCTCTGCCAAGTATTCTGGGGCTGATTCTCAAGCGCAGTGATAAAGTTCACAAGCCCCCTATTAACCTCCTCAATAACCCCCTCAACCACACCCTCTTCGATTAAATACTCTATAGAATTATTAACCAAATCCCTGATGAAACTTAGATTAACATCAATGAACCAACCTGCACTTAACCTAGCGGTACTAACCCTCTCAGTTATGAACTTCACTAACTCTGACTGGGGGGATGGGGTGAAGAGTGCCACGTCGAATCTTGAACCCCTTATCAATTCCTTGAGTTCACTTACGCCTAAATCAGCACGGTACCTATCCCCCTCCTTAAGCCACAGTGCTATTGCAATGTCAAAACCCTCCTCCTTCTCAATCCTCTTCCTGGCATCCTCCTCTGCATCACCCCTATCATAGGATGACTCTATTACAATGTTGAACCCCCTGTAGTAGCAGCGAATATCAGGCCTCCTCCTACCACTAGGGCGCTCAGGCCGGCAGTTCAAGCCAAGTTCCTCACTAAGTAAGTCAGCAATCCTAATATTAACCTCCTCCTCATGAACCCTACCCCCACGAGCACTACTCATGTACATAACTTACCCAAAGAAAACTTTTTTAAGATTAGCATTTAAAGTTCCTGAAACGCTGACCTAAGGAGCCACATTAGGGATAATGTAATTGGGGGTATTCTCACAGAGGTTGATGAATTAACCAAGCAACTACTCTCAATACCAACAAACAACCCACGGAGACTCAATACTCGACTTCCCAACTTGAAGGCCTTGAATAGTTGCCTATGCTTTTTACCACCGCTTGAATATGCTAGGGAGCTAGGGGATGGGGGAGAAGGGGTTGGGTTACCACCTACAGGTTATTTCCATGGGTGATTCACTTAGTGCGTTGAAGCTAACCGAGGTGAAGGCAATGGGAGAAGCCTCAAGTACAGCAAACCCTTGGTGCGAATTTCAAATACCAGCTCCTCAACTCCTCATGCCTGGGACTCCAATAATGCTCAACCAGTATCCTAAACTCACTGGGTGGTGCCCTGCCTTGTAGGGTGTTGACAATGCTTTCTGGTACTCCTTGACTAACCATCCAGGTGGCGAAGAACTTCCTAAGCTCATAGAGCTCAAGCTCCCTACCAAGCACCTGTTTGGCTGTTTCCTTAATCTCCCTCCTAAGCCTGGACTGGTCGAATGGGATTAGCTTTTGCTTGGCCTTCTCGACGACGTCTTGGCTGAACCAGCCGCTTGCAAGCCAGCCCTTGCTAAGCCTCTCAACCCAATCAACCCTATAAGGCAGGTAAACCTCCCTAACCCACCTGAGGAATTCAGGCCTCAGGAATGCAACAAAAGCCCTCTTAGTCTCAGTAACCTTACCGATGTGAAGCATGCCGTGCTCCAAATCCAAGTCGCTTAGGCTTAGGTTGAAGGGCTCACCTGGGCGCAATCCAGTCTCAGCAAGTAGCGCAAAGTAGAATTTGGACTCCACCGTTGGTAGCTGGCGCCAAATAGCCTGTAGTTGCTCCAGGCTGGGTAGCTTAACGTGGTTGCTGTTCTTTGGCCTATACACTGTGAAGGATTCGTAGAGTAGCCTGTAGAGTGCCGGGTCCCTCGGCTTAAGCACAGTCTTCAGGAAGCTTTTTAGTGAGTAGGCAGTGTGCTTCAGCACGTAAACCTCACCGTCCTCAGCCAAACCAGCCAGGTACTCACGAATACCATCAGGCGTGAGGACCCAACCCAACTCACTTAAGGCTAAGCGAATGTAGCGTACCTCATCACGAATAGTCTTATCACTAAGCCCCCTCAGTCTCTTAGCCTTAATGAATTCCTCAACGTCCTGTTCAGTCACAACCCACCTAGTGCCCATACTCCTAACATACTCACCCAGATACCTATCAAGGTAGCTCAACAGCAACTCCCTGAAATTGGCGTCTGCACGTGCACGTGCAACAACCCTAACAATATCATTCACAGTGGCTGGCTCCAGTTCAGGTATTTGACCAAGCAACCTAGCCAATTCCTCGGTGCTGAGGAACCTAAGCGCCCTACAAAGCAAATCCTCAGTAACCCTACGCTTACCCGACCTAACCATGCTAATTAGGTTAATGGTAACACCCAGGTCCTTGGCACGCACATGCTTCTGCTCCATCACGTAATTGATTATTCTCACCCTCTCCTCATTGCTAATGTTGTTGATGTTGATTAGTTCACAGTCAACCATCTAAAGCATATACCGCAGAGGGATATTTATGCTTTCCGTAACAAGAAACACATTGAAACGTAACAAGGAGACCAGGAATAGAACGAGAAGAATGTGGGGGAGTGTCATTCTCTGGCGCCGCCGCCGGGACTTGAACCCGGGACCTACGGGTTAACAGCCCGCCGCTCCACCAGGCTGAGCTACGGCGGCCTCAATGCGCTTCACATCTTAACTTTTAAATTTTTCCAACCATTAGGCTGATTAACCTGACTCAACAATGGTGTAGGCTTTGGTTAGCGCATTGTGGATTGAGCTGACTATTGCCTTACCCACCCTGGTGGCTGGGCCAGCGTAGGGCTCGGGTTCACCTTCACCTAGTGAGACTATGGCTAATGCATCGCTTGTGGTTCCATGCAACCTACCACCACTTAAACTGCTAAGCGTCTCATGCTTGGCCTCAGCCGATAAGGCGATGGCGTCAACCATAGCGGTAACCGCCAGTGGCCTATTCACGATGATGGCAATGTTCACTGTTGATGACCCCCTCCACATCTCAATGACCCTAGGTCCATCAATCCTATACGGATTACTTAGCCCCATGGTTACGGATACGGTGATATCTATGTCACCGTGCTGTTCATTGTGAATCACGTGGCTTTTGGGTAGTTCAGCCGCTGTTAGGAAGGTTACCGCCTCATTACTATTAATCCCGAGCCTAACGTGGGTTACCTTAACCTCTGTGGCTGGGTCTGCGTTGAAGTCTTTTGGTACGTGGTGGTGTATGATGAACCTTACACCGTACCTTAACCCACCGTCGACCGTACTTGACAACACTGATGCAGCACTGCTTAACTCGATCACCACATCACCGCCGGTGCTAATGATGCGCCTAATCATAGGGGCCGTTGGTTTGGTTGGTTTAAAGTTCTTTAACGCTAGGCGGCCTTAACGATGCCTAGTATTCCTGAGGCTATGAGTTGAACCGCCCATGATGCTATTATTATGCTGAAGAACCTTGCGAATATCCTAAGCGTGTTATTGCCTATCAACCTGACTAGGTATATGGAGTACCTCATGGTTAGGTATGTTGCCAGTGATGCCACTAGTATGGCCGTGAGTACACTGAGCTCGTTGTAGTACGTAACCATGACCATCACTGATGTTATTGCCCCAGGTCCAACAAGCATGGGTGTTATTATGGGCACTATTATGTACTCCTCTGGGTTAATTCCCATAGTCCTAGGTGTACCCTCCCTAAGCACATCCACGGCTATTATCAGTAGTATCACTCCCCCAGCCACTCTGAAATCATCTATATTTATGCTGAATATGCTTAATATGAATGGCCCGGCGAAGGCGAAGAGGAGCAGGAGGGTGGGTACCGTGAGGGCTACCAGCTTAAGGAACCTATCCATCATGTTCTCGTAGTTTGGTACATTAACCAATAGCGGTATGGCCCCCAATGGGTCTATTATTGCGTACAGTTGCACAGACGCCACGAGTGCGTCGAAGATTGAAAATGGCTGCATCAACTAGCCATTAAGCCTTAATTTATAAATAATTCACATCAAAAAAAGTCCATACGCCGAGAGTGCCATAAGGCCCTATAGAGCTGGCTTTGGTAGAGGCCTCAGGTGGCGGATTACTTTAATGAGGGATGCTTGCCATGAAGTATCAGCGCTATTAACCCCGTTCACCAATCACCCAGCCTAGGCTCATCACCGGTTAAGCAAGCCGCTAAGGGGTTGGTTATAAACTATAGCATTAACAACTAATAGCGGTAATTAGGATGCGGATTAGCATTGGGCTATGGGGCTGTTTCGGTTTTCGTGATTATTCGTGGGGTTTGTTACCGTTGGTGGTGAGGCGATTGGTTTATTAATCCATCCCTAACACCTTTATTAGTGCCCCTGGGTTTCCGAGATCCGTAGTGGCAAGGAGCCGCGGGCGACCGTTGGGGAGCTGCTGCGGTGAGGGGGCCCAGGGAGACCGTCGAGAAGGAGACGGTGGAGGTTTAACACCTCCGCCGCCTCCGGAGAGACGGCTATGGTTTAAGCTCCCTTAACGTGGTTAAGTATTATTGACCTCAGTACGTCGTGGGTGTGTGGGTGTAGGTGCATGAAGTGGGCGTAGGTGTTGTTGATTGTGAATCCATCCATCCCATTAACCCCAAAGCCCCTTTCATATTTCAAAGCCAGGTCGTAGCTGCCCTTAAGTATTAGCCTTGAGTAGTGGAACTCATGACCCATAAGCACCGTTCCCCTGGGTGCAATTAAAGTGTCCTTAATCACCCTAGCCACCACGTACCCATGGCCCACGGGCCTATTCAGCATCACAGCCACTGCGTCTATTATCCCAGCCATCTCATACTCACTGTTGTTGAATATTATTGAACTTGCTAGGTACATTAAACCCCCGCACTCGGCGTAGAGGTAACCACCCTTATCCACGAACCTCCTCACGGATGCCCTAAAGGCCCTATTACCCTCAAGGCCACTTGCATAGACCTCAGGGAACCCACCACCTATTAGGAGTATGTCCACATCCCCAACGTCACCATCCACCTCAGGGTCCAGTAACTTAACCTCACCTAAGGTTAGGGCCTCCTCAAGGGTCTCTGGGTAGTAGAAGGTGAAGGCCTTACCTGCAATGATACCTATCCTGGGCCTCCCCCTTACAATGGGCACCTCAACCTCCAGCTGGCCATTAAGCTTTATGGGCTCAGAGTACTCCTTGGCCATCTTCACAATTAGGTCTGTGTTTATGCCTGTTGATGCAGAGTCCACGATACTAATGAGCTGTTGCCTGGCAACCTCCTTGGCATGCCTTAAGCCAAGGTGCCTATAGCTAAATGACTCCTCAATATCCTCACTCCTCGGTATAGCACCAACCACCGGTAACCCCTCCTCTTCAACGATTCTCGTTAACTTATCAACTTGCCTTGAGGCAATGTTAGTCAATATGGCACCTATTATCTTGACCTCTGGGTCAAATTGCCTCAATCCCCTGATGATGGCCCTGGCTGTCCTGTTAATCCTCTCACCATTAATGACCAATAGCACGGGCGTCTTGGTTAACTTGGCCAACTGGGCTGTGCTACCAAGTTCGCTAGAACCATCAACGCTGTCGTATAGCCCAGCCACACCCTCTATTAGGGCTATGTCACTGCCCATGGAGTATCTGTAAAGTCTCTCAAGGACCCCACTACCCATTAGTACGTAGTCCAGGTTCCTACTTGGTGAACCGGTGATTAAGCCATGTAGGCTTGGGTCTATGTAATCCGGCCCCACCTTAAACATGGAGACCGTGAAGCCTGCCCTAATTAGGGCGTTGGCTATGGCCATGGTTGCTATTGTTTTGCCTGACTTCCCCTTATACGAGGATATGATCAGCCTAGGCGTTGTTAATTCCATCCCAACCACCCCTGATGAAGATTAGTGATGGCGCCTTAACAATTAACCCACCTATATTATCCCTGGTTAGCCTGGTCAAACTGCTGTCTGGGTAGGTGGCTCTACTTACAATTAAGGCTGAGTCGCCATTCCCCACGTATTCCTTTATCTTATCAATCACCCCAGATGCCATGAATACTACGGTTGTCCTCCTAACCCTACCCCTAGCCACGCTTGGATAGGATACAAGTGTCACAACGTCACCTAACTCAAGTAGGTGTTCGGCGGCCGCCGCCGTGAAGCTGGGTACCCCAGGTATTATCACGCACTCAACCCCCTCCCTCTTAGCCTCCTCACATATCCTCACACCCCTGCTGAAGAGGGTTGGGTCACCGTTCTTGAGGAATGCCACCTCTAGGCCACCCTTAACGTATTCAATAGCCTCCCTAACGTAAGCCTCATGTTCAACACCCCTAACGTGCCCCATGTAAACCCACCTAGCCCTGCGTGCATACCGCCTAAGGATCTCTGGGTTAACCAGTGAGCTGTAGTAAACCACATGGGCCCTTGCCATAGCCTTAATCGCCTTCACTGTGACTAGCTCAGGGTCCCAGGGCCCAACGCCTATTACGTACAGTGCCACATGCACTTTGCCTATAGTTTAAAGATAATGCTTATTTCACATTAATGGTGAAATCAAAAAAGCGTTACCAATGATGAGTCGCCTTGTTTTTAGGGCGGCCTTACTTCCTCTCGATTACTATCTCGATGGCCGCCACAACCCTCTCCTTACCGCCCTGGCCAGTTATCTTGTCGCTTAGTAGCTTAACCTCCCTTACATCCACTTGGCCGGCCAGGAACCTGTCGCGGACCATTGTGGCCGCGGCCACGGCCCTCGCTATGGCTGAGCCCCTGGCCTTCAGGATAACCCTCCTGCTACCCTGGTTGAACTGCATCACCGTGGCTATTACGTAGTTTGTGGTTGGCTTCTTACCAACCAGTATTGTGGCCTCCTGTTGAGCTGCCATTCAACTCACCAACTCTCCTCCCTGTACATGTATTTTAAAGCATTACCGTTTGACAAAATGGTCAAGCCCCACCCTTTAGGGCGGGGTTGTCCCATTGTGTGGGGTCTTATGCGTCAGGTTTACTACCCCTGCTTTACTGGGGTGTCTAGTAACCCCGCAATAGGCGGGGTAACAACCAAGACCCCCACAGTCAAACCCCACCCAACAAGGCGGGGAGGGGGTCATCGACCTACTAGCCCACTGCACCACTAGGCGCACACCCAGAAACTTAGCAACACCCGTAAGGAGGGTGTAGCCCCAAGACCCCAGTGCATCCTAGCCAAAAAGGTGGGGAAAGGAGTCGGGCTAACCCTCCGTTTTCGTTACTGAGTGAACTAGAGGAGTATGTTAATGGTCACCTCATCCCCATCCCTCAGGTTTAACCTATCCCTAAGCTTAACGGGCGCTATAACCTCAATCACCTCTGGGCCATGTGAAGTCCTCTCAACGAGCAGCACCCCACACTGTATGCCGCTTATCACGCACTTGAAGGCCTTAACCCCACCATAGGTTCTTGCGCCGTTACTGAAGCCCTCAATTCTAATTCCAGGTATCCTCTCCAGGTATAGCCTATACTTGACGTACTGGTCAAGTAGCCTAACGTTCAAAGTGCCTGGGTATGGGTCGAAGCCCAGTTTACTGGTGAACTGCCTCCTATAGCCCTCAAGGCTCATGTAGTAGCCACCTTCCCCAAGACCAGTCGTCACCACACCCCTGAGCACTATCGTTATGTTTCTACCCAGTAAACTCTCCATCAAGTCCATTAGGCTCCTCAACAGCGCACTACCCCTCTCGCTGAGCATGAGACTGACCTCACCCTTGGCCCCACTCCTAATCACGTAACCCTCCTTCTCAAGCCTCTTAAGGACCTTGGAGACGTTTTGCGGTGTGGTGCCTATTTGCCTAGACAAGTCGCTTACATTAACCCTAGTGAAGCCGTGGTCATTAACTCCGTTTTGCAGAAGCAGCAGTATATACGGTATTCTCTTCAACTCCCTGTAGTTGACAACACTAGCATTAACCTGCCCATCCACGTGAAGCCTAATAGATACCCCTTTAAATACCTCAGGTCTTAATTTAAAGAGCAATAAAGGCTTATTAACCCTAAGCCATGATCAACGGCATGACCATTAACCTAGTCCTACTGGACGTCGATGGAACATTAACCGTGGATAGGGGTAACCTAGCCCTTGACCCAGATGCCATTAGGGTTATTCAAAGGGTTAAGGATAAGGTTAAGATAGGTTTAGTCACCGGCAACGCCCTAATAGTGGCTGAAGCCTTAGCTAGGTACATTGGGCTGGGGGATAATTCACCCATAATAGCCGAAAACGGCTGCATAGTCAAAGTTGGGTCAACCATCATAAGGTTAAGCAACTTAAGTGCCAGGGAGGTGGTTGACGAATTAATTAGGAGGCTTGGGTTAAGGCCAACATACCAGTACCAATGCAGGTACCTGGACATTACCATTGATGTTGTTGGCGATGATTACGGGGTTGTGGGGAGGATTAAGGATGAGTTAAGGAGAATGGGGCTAGGTGACCTATATGACGTTGAGACTAGTGGCTACGCCGTGCACGTTAGGCCCCGTGACTGCGGTAAGGCTAAGGCTATTGCCAAGATGTGCGAGCTCATGGGGGTGGACTGCTCAACAGTGGCCTTCATAGGTGACAGTGATATTGACGCTGAGGCCTTCGGTGTCGTCGGGCTTGGCGTTGCCGTTGGAAACGCAACCAAGAGGGCTAAGGAGAAGGCTAAACTAGTCACCAGGAGCCCAAGTGGGAAGGGTGTTGCCGAGTTCCTAACCAGCCTGGTCAATAAAACATAGCCCACATTGCTGCGGCTAGCATTACAACTCTGCGAACTTTGACCCCCATAATAGACAGGGCAATAACCAAACCCCGAAGTGAAAAACCCTACCCTCCGGGAAAAGGTCATCTACTCCTCCTCAAACCCCACCTCCTCAGTCCTCAAGGTGTTAATGATGTCGCTTATTATCTGGTTGTTCAACTCGCTTGATATGAATGGGAAGACTAACACGGCTTCCTCAGCCCTAAAACCTCCACTAACCCAGTCCCCTGAGTATATTATCTCGTAGACTGGTATTGTCGCCTCCGCTGAGTCACCACTCCTCCTAATGTTGTAGTTCTTCAACCTATCGTAGAGCTCCGGGGATGGTAAGGGTAGCTTGACTTGAATAACCCTATCATCCCTAAGCACCATGAAATCCCCCCTTTCTGGGTCCCACTCCTTAAGTAACTCAGTGGCCACCCTCCTAACCACATCGGTGACTTTGCCACTAACAACCTCACTACTCACCAGCGCATAGTTCCTAATCCTGGCTACAATACACGACTCACCGGCCATTTAACCAGTACGCACTAATGGGCTTTATAACTGTACCCAACTCACTTTAACAATCAACTCAGCATGTGATTCAAATCCGGAGGACTCTGAATAAAGGCTTGTTGACTTAGACTAGTTTTAAAAGGAGGTAAGTCACTTCCCTGATATTTCACGGATTATCTTAACAACCTCCAGCGGCGTCCTTGCAACTCTTATGCCTGCCGACTCAAGGGCCTTAACCTTACTCTCATATGTACCAACCCCCATTGATATAATCGCCCCAGCATGCCCAAGCCTCTTCCCAGGGGGTGCTGTCCTACCAGCTATGAAGGCGGCAATGGGCTTAGTTATCTTACCCTCCCTAACTAGGCTTGCTAACCTCTCCTCCTGGTCACCACCTATCTCCCCTATCACCACTAGGTACTTAGTCTCCGGGTCATTTTCAAACATCAAGGCTGCCTCAACCATGTCCGTGCCTATTATTGGGTCACCACCAATACCAACCACCGTGCTTTGCCCAAAGCCCGCCTGGGTTAGGTGGTATGATATTTCGTAGGTTAATGTACCGCTGCGTGATATTATGCCCACTGGCCCCTTCCTCGTGTAGACGCTGTTAGGCAATATGCCGACTTTACTTATCGTAGGGCTAACCACGCCTGGGCAGTTCGGGCCAATTATGACAGTCCCCTTGTACTTGGCGTAGTTCACGAACCTAATCGCGTCGTGTATCGGTATGTGCTCTGTTATTATGACCACTAGCCTTATGCCATTATCCACCGCCTCGTAGACTGCATCTGAGGCGAACCTAGCCGGTACGAATATTATTGATGCGTTTACATCAGGGTGTCTACGTAAAGCCTCCTCCACCGAGTCGTAAACCGGTATCCCGTGGACCTGCTGACCACCCTTACCAGGCGTTACCCCTGCAACTACCTTAGTGCCGTATTGAAGCATGTACAGCGTGTGCCTAGACCCCTCGCTACCCGTTATCCCCTGTACAAGTACCCTGGTGTTCTGGTCAACCAGTATCGTCATCTGCCACCACCCTGCAGGTTCCTCATTAACTCACCTATGGCCTCCTCGGCTGTTTCATAAATTTTAACCCCGAGTGGAGCCAGTATCCTCCTACCCTCCTCCTCATTAGTGCCCTTAAGCCTTATGGCAAGTGGCTTGGCTGCCCCAACCTCCTTAAACGCATCCACCACACCGTAGGCAACCTCATCACCCCTCGTTATACCACCGAATATGTTTAGGACTATGCCCCTTATCCTCTCATCCTTAAGCAGTAGCGTTAACGCTGCCTTAACAACATCCCTACTGGCGCCACCGCCAACGTCGAGGAAGTCGGCTGGCTCCCCACTAAACTCCCTAACCAGGTCCATGGTTGCCATTGTTAAGCCAGCCCCATTACCAATGACACCCACGTAGCCTGGCAGCTCAACGTAATGGAAGCCGTACTTCCTAGCCTCAATCTCCTCCCTAGTCAAGTCACCCTCCTCCTCAACAGATATGTCGCTATGCCTATACAGGGCATTATCATCTACCATTATTTTAACGTCCAGGGCAACGAAGTCTCCGCCCCTTGTTAAGGCCAGTGGGTTAATCTCAACCAACTCTGCGTCGTAAGCCTCAAAGACATTGTACATTACCCTCAGCAGTGAGGCGAACTTGTAGGCTAAATCACCCGTGAACCCCATGAACCTGTTAACGGCATTAATAGTGTAATCCCTTAAACCCTCAAACGGATGTATTCTACCCCTGAATATCTTCTCCGGGCTTGTCCTAGCTATCTCCTCAATGTCAACCCCACCCTCAGGTGAGGCCAGTAGTATGAAGGTTCTGCTGGATCTATCTATGGTCACTGAGACGTAGTACTCCTTAACAACGTCAACACCCTCCTCCAGTAGAACCTTCTTCACCTCGAAGTCCTGGATCACCCTGCCCAGGTACTCTGAGGCTATCCTCTTGGCCTCATCCTTACTACCAGCCCTCTTAACAAGCCCCATCTTAGCCCTACCTGCGAAGGGCACCTGGGCCTTGACGAATACTGGGTAGTTTAAGTTGGCCTTATCCACATCCTCAGGCTTACCGATTACAACACCCCTAGGCACCTTCACACCATACTTAGCCAGTATCTCCTTACCCTTATACTCAAGCAGCCTCATCAACCAGCATCTAGGGTTAGGTATTTTACGCTTTACTAATGTTAAACAAGTCATGCTCCACCGTAATAAACCTTAGGAGCACTTCCAGCCTGCCAAATGATGCTTGATTTCATACTGTGTAGTTTTTCATTTCACATAACCCAGCTTGTTCACAAGCTCCTTAACCTTCTCGACAAGCCTCCTCACATCATGAGCGGCAACGTCATCACTTGGGTATGGGCTAAACACCCCCTCAGGGTCTGGCCCATTGTACTGGTAGTCGTGAAGGTCTAGTGCAATGTTTGTGTAGACATCAATATCACCGCCTATGATGCTTGCTATAGCCTTTAACTTAGAGGTGGGCATTATGGCCAGTATCCACATGACTGCCTCTACACGCCTACCACTACCCCTCAACCTCTTAACACCCGGAAAGACCTTCCTAAGATCATCCACCTTATCCACCGCGTACGCCGCCACCACAGCCTTCCATGCTTGAAACGCCTTCCCAGCAGCGTTCCTAATCAACCCCTCCTCAAGGAATTTCTCAGCTATCTCAGCCTCGTAGGAAGCTTCCCTAAGCCTCACAGCCCTATAATCCTCAAGGTTATACCACGGCTTTGGTAAAGCATCCACAACTCAATCTAATCGCTGGGGAATTAAATCTTACATTATTAAGGTAATTCCCTGCATCTAAATACATTCAACGTTAAATCTATGGAGATTATTAACCTGCAACCTACAAGGTGAAGATCCGGTAGTAACTTTAAAAATATTACTTAGAGTTCATAAGTCGTAAGGGTTTTGAGGTGAAGAGGGTTAGCGACTGGTTAAGGCAAGCTGAAAGGGATTTGGAGGAGGCCGAGTATGCTAAAAGAGGAGGTTACTATGAGCTGGCGTGCTTCTTATCTCAGCAGGCTGCGGAAAAGGCAGCTAAGGCCCTGCTCCAATACCTAGGCATAGAGAGGAGGAGCCACTCAGTACTTCACCTACTTCAGGATGCTCCAGGCGAGGTGGTACAATGCGCAGTCTACCTGGATAAGCACTACATTCCGGCTAGGTACCCTGACGCATATGTTGAGGGAGCCCCCTACGAGTATTACACTGAGAGGGATGCCGATGAGTGCTTAAACTGCGCCTTAAGGATACTCAATTGGGTTAAGGGGAGGGTTAAATGAGGTTGATAATCCTCTTCGGCTCCAGGGCTAGAGGTGACTTCACTGAGAGTAGTGATTTCGACGTTCTCATAGTTGGGGATGAGGTTCCAATAGACCCAAGGAAGGTTCCTAATGGGCTTTACATGTGGGTTGTGAGGATGTTCCGTGGGGCAGTTGACCCAATTTTCATGAACACTGAGGTATTCCTAAGGAAGCTGAAGGATGGTGTACCATTCATCCTGCAGGCGATAGAGGAGGGGGTTGTCATTTACAGGGAGGAGGGGTTCTGGAGGGAGGTGATGGGGATTTACTCAAGCGTTAGGCCACTGTACGAAAGGAGGGGTAAGGACTGGGTTAGGGTTAAATAGACTCTACCAATCCCTAAAGTGGTTTGGCAGCTAGCGGAAATGCTTAATAGGCTTTTGCATGGAGGGGATGAATCTAAATGGGATAGTTGCTGACCTCCTCCTCGCCTTAAAGGGTGAGGGTTCCTGCGAGGGCGGGGAGGTTTGGGGTTACATCCCCTCTTCCCGAGGGTTCAACCCCAGGCTGGGTCTTCAGCCCATTACCCCTATCCCAGGTGGGACTCGGGGTTATGAGTATGTTGAACGCCCCCACTAGGTCTGCATTGAACACTTTGCCTAACTTGGTGCATTTGAATAGCCCACGCTTAATCCTCTTCCCACATCCCTCGCCGTGGATTGGACACTTAGACGAGGTATGAGCCTCGTCTATATAGACTACTGTTATCCCGTATTCTTCAGCAACCTCGTGGATTCTCCTCAGTAGGTAGCCGTATGTCCAAACGTGGACGTTGTTGAAGTTCCCGTTCTCCTGCGCAATGTACTTAGGGTAACCGACCTTGATGACTGAGACCCCAACACTATGCAACCACTCAATTGCTTGCCTAACCCTTGAATCAATATAGGCTTTGACCTGCCTCCTCCACTTGGAGTACATAGACCTAAGCCTCCTAGATGTCTTCAAGCCATGCTTACTCAGCGTGGATTGATACTCGGCAATCCTCATCCTCCAGTAGTGGGACATCGCTTTAAGCGGTCTACCATTAACAAGCTTTATCAAACCATTCTCAACGTATACAGCCATCAAGTTATTAATGCCGATATCAATGCCTGCTACTAGATTGCCTTTCGGCTTCCTCGGAACACTAGCCCAAACCCCTCTAACAGCCTTCTCACCTACCTCAAATGATATGTGAGCATACCACTTCCCCCTGTCTGAATCGTAGTGTATCTCCAGCCTACCCTGCTCTCCCCTCAAGTGTATCAAGCCCCTGTACCTCACTTCTATCCTTCCAATAACTCCTAGTCCTTTGAGGATTATTTTATCGCCCTCTACCCTGTACTGGTCTTTCCTCAAAACAGTCCACAGGACCCTCTTATTGTTTTTCTTCCTATACCCAGGTGGGTTGATTTTCCTGATGAATGGCTGCAACTTGCCCTCTTTCTTAAGCTTTAGTGTTTTGAAGAAGCTATTCCACGCCTCATTGTTCTTGTTTAGGATTTGCTGTGCTGTGGCAGAGCCTATGAGTGCCTTGTACTTCTCGTAATACTCTTTGTATGTCGCCTTGAGGTCTACTCCTTTCTTTTCGAAGAACATCCTCCTCCTAGCGTAGCTCACCTCATTCCACAGCTTAGATGATAAGCTACAGAGTAGCTTCAGATTCTCCTCAGAGCCTTTATCAACTACAAGCTTTACTACACTAGCCCTCCTCATTTCTCCCTCCCCCACTGCTCCTCAACATACCTCTTGACGATATCAGCCGTCACGTTTCCGACAGTTGCTACGAAGTAGCTCCTACTCCACAACTTCCCACGGACACTCCTAGTCTTCAGCTCTGGGAACCTCTGCAGTATCCTCCTAGCACTCTTACCTTTAAGATAATTCACAATATAAGCTGGGGAGTGCCTTGGAGGGCATAAAACAAACACGTGAACATGGTCGGGCATAGCCTCTATAGCTAATGGTTCACATCCCAACTCCCTGAGTATTTCGCCCAACACCACTCTAGTGTACTCAGCAACATCCCCCACAAGAATATCTCTACTGTACTTAGGAATCCAAACAAAGTGATACACACACCAGTACCTAGCATGCCTAGTACTCCTAAGCTTCACCCACCCTAGAGATTCACCCTCCAAGGCACACTCCAGAATACACTATAGGATACACACATTATAAGCTTTTCTACCCAACCCCACCCTAAAAGGCGAAACTTTCAGTTGTAAATCACAAACCAATGAACCACCCAAAGGTAACCCCCTACCCCTTAAGGCAGGGAGGAGGTCAGCTGGATCTACCACTCTACATAACCTCAGCGCTCTACGCCACAGCTGTAACCCTATTCTACATACTACTCAGGGGTGTTGAGGGGACTAGGAAGATTGAAACCTAGTCAATCAACAAGTCGCAATGTCCATGGTTGTTTAAGTAAAATTACGCAGATGCCAAGCGTTAAGCCTTAATTCCATGTAACACCCTTTACAGTTAATTGGAGCAGAGGCGTAGTTAGCCATACCAAGGAACCACCAGTGAAGCCAAGTGATCCAGCGATGAGAACTAATCCTGTGTTGCTTATCGGTAACAATTATGAGGTCTACAATTACCGCTGGCCGGGGGTGCGCATAAACTTAACGTACCCTGCATTAAATATGAGTAGCTCAGGTCGTTTGAGGTTGAGTGGTATCCGCCGTGCTTGCGATAGCCGGTGGCCCTGCACGTATGTCTAGGCCCAGCTTCCTTTTAACCAAGTCCTCAAGCTTTGTCTTAATTAAGCCATTATCAACATTGGATACGAAGGATAGGGCTGCTGAAACCTCCTCGGTGTACAGCTTCAGTATTGCGTATTTCGTCAAGAGTTCCTGCTCCTTCTCCTTCCTGGCTAGGTAAACCTTAAGCTTCCTGGCAGCCTCCCTCACGGCCAACCTAACCTCCTTCTCAACCTCAGGTACGTCGGCGATGGCCTCCTTACCCGCTGAGGCGTAGGGTACCTTGGTTGAGCACACGTGTACAACCACGGCTATGGGCGCTGGGAACTTAACCTTATACTGGCTCCAATCAACCTCATCAATCACATGCCTAATCACGTCACTACCCTCATCCTGCAGTAAAGGCACCTTATTGGCATACCTGTACAGCAGTGGCCTATCCATAGGCATCAATGAGCCACCCCAGGCAATGGCTGCCTCAACTATGAATGGGTGCCCTGAGTATGATGCAGGCTTCCTGGTGGTTACGAAGACGGCCTCAGGCTTAAGCACGTTGAGTATTCCACTTGCCAGTATCTTTTCCCCGATTGGTGATAACCAATCAGCCCTAGGTCTCCTCCAACCAGTGAACTGCCTCATCTTCTCGGCCAGCATCCTCAACTCAGCCTCACTGAGTCTCTTAACGTGCTTACTAGCCCTAATGCCAACAGTCTTCAGAAACTCCTTAACGGTCTCGTCACCCACACCGTCGAAGTTCTCCTTTAGGAAGTCGACTAAGGGTATGTCACTGTTCCTACTTATTAAGTGCCTCAAGGTCTCTAGGTCTATGCTGCTTGGGTGTGGTAGGCCCTCCACCGGTGGCTTGGGCAGTAGTGTAGTTGTCCTGTTAAACCTAAGCACCTCGCCGCTTGGCTCAATGAGTATTATGTCGGCGTATGGGGTTATCATGGCCGTCCTAATTAGGTACTCCTCCACCCTACTCTTAGCGTACTGCCAATTACCCTCCAGGGTTACCTTAACAGCCGTGCCGTGCCACCCATACTTATTCTCAACCCTGGTGTGGCTGTGTATAACTGGCCTATTCCTAACGGTGTCTATGCTAATTTCGTAGGTGTACACGTACTGTGAACCCCTCATGGAGCTCGTTACCTTAACGGGCATACCTGTGGTGGATTGGGCGTAGAGGACGACCATCTTAGCCCCAAGCCCGAAGATACCCCTGTGCTGCTTTATCCTGTACTTCGAACTGTAGAATATTTGACCAAAGACGTTTGGTATCTCCTCCTCAGGTATGCCGAGCCCATTGTCCTCAACATAAATTGAGTAGATGTCCTTATCCTCATCAACATACCTAATCGCAACCTTAACGGTGGGGAGAATGCCGTGGTTCTCAGTGGCATCTAGGGCATTCTCAACAAGTTCCCTAACGGTCTGGTACATCGCCCTGCTTGGACTTGAGAATCCAGCAATCTCCTTATTACGCCTAAACCACTCAGCCGGTGTAAGTGACTCAAAGGCAACATCAGACATATACATAAGCCACATGCATGAAGCACTTTTAAGCCTTTCTACGCCCAGCAATGTAATATACAATTCAATTACTTAATAATGAAAAATTGAGAATAGGGGTAAGTACAGGTTAATAATTAACAAAAATATTAACCACCTCTTGCACGTATTAGAAGAGCAATTGTGACTAGGATTACGGCTAGTAGCGCCAGGGCATAGTAGGCTATGTAGCTAACCCCCCACTCAACCGTAATGGTCAGCGGCATATCAACGGTGGCATTAACTGTTAATGCGTGGTGGAGTACACCGTTAATTACAATGCCAATGGGCTTTATTATCGTCATGTTTGCGCCTACCCGAGCCCTCGCCACCTTAATGATAAGTAGGTCACCGGCGTTAACCCAATTGACGTAGCTCCTGGTCCAAGTCCCATTAACATTAATGGCGAGGGGACTCGAGACGGTTACTAGGTACTGCCTAAGCCACGACACGGTTAAGTTAAGCGGCTTATCCACCTTAACTACCCCTGATTCGTTGAGCGGAATTAGCCTAGTCCCATTACCTAGGTTAACCGCACTGAGCGTAACGTTAAGCACGCTACCCTCATTAAACCACCCACTGAGTACCTTAACGGTCGTATCATTCACTGTCACGGGGGCCACGCTAACCAGGTTAACCATGTACTGCCTAACCCAAGCAATAGTGGCATTAATGGGTCCATTTATGATCAGTCTGATTCGGCTTTGGTTAAGTAGCATTAACCTACTCCCATTGTTAAGCCAGTAGTAGCCAGGGGCCTCGATGAACAATACGCTTAACTCATTAACCCAACCTGTGAAGTTAACCGTGAGCGAACCATTAACGAGCACTGGAACTGGGCTAAGCACCCTAACCAGGAACTGCCTAACCCAAGTCACGGTTAAGTTAAGCGGCCCATCAACGGTTACCAACGTTGACGTGTTCAGCGGCCGTAACCTAACATTACCGTTAATCATGTAGTACCTTGGGATAGTCACATTGATGATGCCGCCCGCATTAACCCACAGTGTTGCATTGGCCACGCTACTCCCATTAACGGTGATAGGCACTGGGCTAGTGATTTTAACAAGGTACTGCCTAACCCACGTGACCATGGCGTTAATGGGGCCAGTTACGGTTAGGCTAATGGTTGAGGCGTTAAGGGCCATAAACCTAGTGCCATTGTCGAAGTACGTGAACCTAGGTACCAGGAGCCTTATAGTGGAGCCTTCGTTAACCCAATCGATGAAGTGCAGCATCAAAGTACCGTTAATGCTGATCGGCACTACACTACTTACGTTAACCATGTACTGCCTAACCCAGCCTATGGTTAAGTTAAGTGGTTTGGTTATGGTTAGGTTAATTGCTGTTGAATTCAGGGTTATGAACCTTGTTAGATTATTGAACAGGTAGGCGTACCTAACTTTAATAATCACCCTCGAACCAGCCTCAACCCAACTAACCATTTTAGTAGTGGTGAATGTGCCGTTGGGTAGGGTTACGTTGATCGGGAATGTTGAACTTAGGCTCAGTAGGATGTACCTACTGTAATTACCAATGA
>Ga0080005_129377_pt1 | contig 99919 bp, 90 predicted proteins | sample JossMetagenome_2_FD_69208 | JGI IMG/M metagenome (GOLD analysis project Ga0080005, IMG submission 69208) | Hot spring sediment microbial communities from Joseph's Coat, Yellowstone National Park, USA - JC3_ASED (SPADES assembly) (version 2) | ecosystem: Environmental > Aquatic > Thermal springs >...
CTTCTTTTATTTCAAAGGTGAGGGATGGCTCGTTGGCGTAGGATGCTTCTCTGGCGATGATGTTTTCAGCTCTTTCAAGGGTTGCGAAGAGTTCTTGTGGAGGAATGTAGAGTAAGGATTCATCAAAGATGAGCCGTCCTCTTTCCTTTGCCCGGTGTGCTAACGCTGAGGTCTTATCCCAGAATTCATAGGCTTTTTCTTTGAGAGTTTCTGGCTCATACAAAAGAAAAAGGGGCTTTTCTTCAGAGTTTTCGAAGATGGCTTTAAGGTTTGGAAAGAAAAGGGGGAGGAGAAAATCCTCGTTTTCAAGGACCTTCTGATGTTCAACCTGCGATAGAAGCTCGCTTAAACGCTCAGGGTTAATCTTATCTTTAAAGCTTAAGACCCTTTCATAGATGGGTTTAGTTTCCCTTGGAAAGAAGGCTTCCCTTGCGGGCAGAATGATAAGCTCTTCTAAAGGTTTTATGCTCTTTTGGGTTTGGCAATCAAAGAGCCTTAAGCTTATGACTTCGTCGCCAAAGAATTCGACCCTTGCAGGATGGTCATACTGGGGTGAGAAGACGTCGACCACCATTCCCTTTACGCTAAAGCTACCCTTTTCCTCAACTACTCCCACTCTCTCGTATCCGAGGTTGACAAGCCCTTGAACTAAGACCTCCCTGGGAATTTCCTCTCCAGGTATGAGGTAGATGTATTCGCTTCGCAAGACCTCTCGCGGTATGGTTTTTCTCATCAAAGCTTGGATGGTTGTAGCAATAACCTTAAGTGTGGGGAGCTCCCAGAGGACTTTTAACCTTTCAAACTGTGCGGAGGTTATGGCAATGCTTTCGGAAAAGGGAAGGACGGGAGTTGAAGGAAAGTAAGCTGACTTTTGCTTGGAAAAAAAGGAAAAAACATTCAAAAAATCAAAACAATCCCTTTCTTCTGGGAAAAGGGCAAAGATTTTATGGTTTTCTATTAGCTTTTCGTTTTTAGCAAAGAAGTAGCCAACAAAAGAGGGGTTTATTCTCTGAAGCGATTTTTTTATCATGTCTCTCAAGATGCGGTAAATTATCTTTTCTTTTTAGCTTGTCAAGGTGCTTGAAAAGAACCTCTCAGCTTTGCACCTTGGAAGGACTAAAAAGAGGAGCCTCCGAGCGAACAAGGGCCACATCCATAGGTTGCTGAAGAAAAACTTTAAGAAAAAAACGGAGGTTACTTTATTAACCCATCCAAAACAATCTTTAACAAAAAGCCTATTATGGTAACAAGGTTTATGATAACGACTAAAAAGAGCTTGTCTAATCGTCTGTTTATATCCCTTGCAAGCTCATCAATCCTTTTATTCGTTTCATCAATCCTTATGTTCATCTCATCAATCCGTTTATTTGTCTCATCAATTCTTTTGTGAAGAAAGGATATTTCAGATTTGATTTCTCTTATTTCAGAATGAAGAAGGTCAAGTTCACGGAAGATAATAGAAAATGGGTCAATACGATAGACTACTTCTTCCCTGTTTGGCTCTGATTGAGGGTTCATATATATATAATTAAAAATACGGAGATTTTTTATGATTGTCAAGGGAGTGTGGGAGAAACAGCCTAAATTTGCGACTTGATTTTTTTTAAAACATATAATAAATATGAAAGACTGAGAAGTAATGGGTAGCGTTGTCAAGGAGGAGCCAAAATAGCTAAGAGGGTCGAATATACCTAAAAATCATAAAGGGGGTGGGTATGTTTAACTCGTTAAGGAGAAGCTTCTTAGGGCTTGTCTTCTCACTTATTGTTCTCTTAGGCTTAGCCTTTATTGTGATGAGCTATAATATCAAGCAAAACCTTGGGTTTGGAGTTAGCGTTGACTATGCAGGATGGCTAAGGTTTAACTCCCAGCTTTACGCAAAGCTTGCAGGCTACTACTACCTCAGCCGTTGTCAAGAGGGTGAAGCTCCGCTAAGCGAGGAGGAAACTAAACAGCGTATAAATGACCTTAAGAATAATGTAGCTAAAGCCATCTCAGTTCTCAAGGAAGGTAAAGAAGGGGCTAAGCCAGTCTCAAGCGTATCATCGGAGGCTGTTTCTTTGCTAAACGAGATAGAAGCTCATTATAATAAGGCTTTTAGCCTCTTTGAGAGGCTTCAAACCTGCGACCCAAAGGCTTTGAAAGAGATCCTCGAAGAGACATCCTTAGCCTTGGAGGGGGCAAAGAAGCTTACCCCTTATTTAGCAAACACAGCAAAGAAGAGCCTTATTCATCTAATGATTATAAGCGGGATTCTCTTTGTTGCTATCGCGGTTATTGTCTGCGCACTTTGCTTTACGATTTATCGTAGGGTTCATGGAGACTTAGAAACCGCTGAGAGGGTCATCAAGGACTATGAAATGGGAGCCTTTGACCAGGAGGTCCCAAGGTTTAGGCTCTCAGATTTTAATTCCATTAAAAGAAGCCTCATTGGTCTTCGGAATACCTTTACTCAGCTTCTCTCTGAGCTTCGTGTCCAAGCTAATGTGACAGAGGGTGTATCTCAAAACCTAAAGACAGAGGTGGAAGAGCTTCCAGCGATTAGCGCTCAGATCGAGAGCCTTGTTGCCAAATCCTCTTCCATTGCGAGCTCTGTTTCTGACCTTTTAGCCTTGATTGAGAGGTCAACCGAGGAGCTAAAGACCGCTATCACCGAGATTTCAAAGAACACGCAAGGAACAGCTGAGAGGGCTGTCCTTGTTAAAGGAACGGCGGATGAAATGGCAGAAAAGGTAAAGGAGCTCTTGGATAAGACTTCTGAGATAAGGAATATAACAGAAATTATTAGAAACATTGCTGAGCAGACGAATTTGCTTGCCCTTAACGCCTCGATTGAAGCGGCAAGAGCCGGTGAAGCAGGAAAGGGCTTTGCGGTTGTGGCAAACGAGGTTAAAGAGCTTGCAAGAAGGACCTCTGAGGCTACGAACGAGATAGATAACCTTATTGTGAAGCTCATCTCTCAGGTTGAGGTGGTGGCTGAATCTTCCCGTAGGACGAAAGACATGGTCGATGAAGTTGAACAGTCAACAAACCTCATCGCCTCTGCCGTTGAGGAGCAGACGATCGTCACAAACGACATCGTCTCCAATGTAAGCCAGACTAAAGAGAAGACTTTTGAGTTGGCAAGGGAGGTAGAAGATTTGACCTCTGTTGTCAAAAAACTTTCAAACATAAGCTCAAATTTTAAGTATGTGGCGGAGGTCATAGGAGCGATCGCAGGCACAGGAAAGATTACAGCCGAAGATATCTTTAAGGTGAGCGCTGCTGAGATAACGGATGAAGACTTGAAGGGCTTATCTACAGGGGCGCTTGTTAACCTTGCCATCATGGGACATGTTAACTGGAAGGTAAACTTCTTGAGGGATTGTTTGCAGGGTATTTCCCCAAGGGTAGTAAGAGACCATACAAAGTGTATACTTGGAAGGAGCGAAGCCATACTTAGGGAGAGGGCAAGTCAGCTCGGCGCAAGAAGGGTAATCGAGGCTTTGGATGAGCTTTCCCCAGTGCATGAGAAGCTTCATAAGCTTCCGGAAAGGCTTGAAAGAGAGGTTAATCTAAAGGACAGGGAAGATATCCTAAGATTTATCGACGAAGAGGTCCTTCCGGTGTTCAATACCACTATAAGGTATCTAAAGAGAATAAAAGAAGAATGCAAGGAGCTTGGCTGTTAATTTAAGATTTTGCCCCTGGGGATTTTCTCCTCAGGGGTTTGTATTACTTTCATAAGAATCGTAAAATCAATGTAAAATCAAGGAAATAGTTCATATAATTTCTCTGGCATAGAATTTGCAATAATAAGCCCTGACTGTATTGTAAATGAATAAACAAGGGGTTGCTGAATTTTGGGGCGAGGTAGCGAAGCATTCCTGCCTCGCTTTGTTCGTGCCAAGTGGTAGAGAGACCTCCCTGCCACACTTTGTTGCGCCGAGCGAACCGAGGCATCCCCGCCCCGCTTTGTCGTGCGGAGCGATAGCGAGGCACCCCCTCTTTGAGGAGAGGGGAGGAGGTTCCTCGGCTAACGCCTCGGAACGACAAAAAGAGGCTAACGCCTCGGAACGACAAAAAGGGAATGACAAAAAATGAGGCTCGGGGCGATAGAGAAGGGGATGCTCGATGTGATAAAAGAGACGGGAGTAGGAAATAACTTGATAGAATATGCAGATTCTAGATAATAAATAACTACATACAGAAAAAATTTCATGAAAGGAGGGATCTATGAAGCTTGACCCAACGAAGATGAAGGATTACGAGATCGCTTATGAGGCTGAAAAGTGGATGAAGACGGTCTATCAGCTTGGGGAAGAGATGGGCTTAACCAAGGAGGAGCTTCTCCCCTATGGGCATTATGTAGCCAAGATCGACTACAAAAAGGTTCTTGAAAGGCTAAAGGATAGACCTAACGGTAAGTATATCAATGTTACCGCTATCACCCCAACTCCCCTTGGTGAAGGTAAAACCACGACCCTTATTGGTTTAGTCCAGGGTTTGGGAAAGAGGGGGCAGAATGTTATAGGTTGTATTAGGCAGCCCTCTGGGGGACCAACCTTTAACATCAAGGGTAGCGCAGCTGGCGGCGGTCTTTCTCAAGTTATTCCCCTTGATAAATTTTCCCTTGGTTTGACTGGAGACATCAACGCCGTGATGAACGCTCACAATCTTGCCATGGTAGCTTTGACGGCAAGGATGCAGCATGAGGCAAACTACGATGATGAGACCTTAGCGAAGAAGGGTTTGAGGAGGCTAAACATTGACCCAAAAAGGGTAGAGATGGGCTGGGTGATTGACTTTTGCGCCCAAGCTTTAAGGCATATCGTCATCGGTCTTGGTGGGAAAAACGACGGCTACCCCATGGAGTCTAAGTTCTGGATCGCCGTTGCCTCTGAGGTGATGGCTATCCTTGCTGTGGCAAGAGACTTAAAGGACCTAAGAGAAAGGATCGGAAGGATCGTTGTAGCCTATGATAAGTATGGCAACCCCATCACCACTGAAGACCTTGAGGTGGCTGGGGCGATGACTGCCTGGCTTGTTGATGCCATAAATCCCAACCTTATGCAGACCATTGAAGGGCAGCCAGTATTAGTTCATGCTGGACCCTTTGCCAACATAGCCATCGGACAGAATTCTATTATTGCCGACTACGTTGCTTTAAAGCTTGGGGACTATGTGGTAACGGAATCGGGCTTTGCTGCAGACATTGGCTTTGAAAAGTTCTGGAACATTAAGTGCAGACTGTCAGGGCTTACGCCAAATGTTTCCGTTATTGTGGCAACCATTAGGGCTTTGAAATGCCATGGAGGAGCTCCAATTCCAAGACCTGGTCAGCCTATACCCAAGGAATACTTTGAGGAAAATCTTGAATGGGTGGAAAAGGGATGCGAGAACCTTCTCCACTGCGTAAACATCGTGAAAAAGAGTGGTGTGATTCCTGTGGTTTGCATAAACAAATTCTATGCCGATACAGAAAGGGAGGTACAGCTTGTGCGGAGGGTCTGCGAAGAAGCAGGGGTGAGGGTTGCTTACTCTGACCACTGGCTTAAGGGAGGAGAGGGAGCCCTTGAGCTTGCCGATGCGGTAATGGATGCCTGTAGAGAAACTCCCCAGTTTAGGTTCCTTTATGAGCTTGATGAGCCGGTTAAAACAAGGATTGAAAAGATCGCTAAAGAGGTCTACGGGGCTGACGGAGTGATCTATCTCCCTGAGGCTGAGGCTAAGATTAAGATGATCGAAGCAAACGAAGAGCTAAGGAAGATGCCCATCTGCATGGTGAAGACCCATCTTTCGCTTTCCGACGACCCAACAAAGAAGGGCGTTCCCAAGGGATGGCATCTTAGGGTTAGGGATGTTTTGATCTTTCGTGGCTCTGGGTTTATCGTTCCAGTAGCTGGAGACATAAACCTTATGCCTGGGACAGCATCTGACCCGGCCTACCGCAGGATTGATGTAGATGTAGAGACGGGTAAAGTAAAAGGATTGTTCTAAAGCTATTAGGAGGGAGGGGAAGATGCCAGCTCAGATCCTAGATGGAAAAAGCATAGCTCAGGAAATTAGAGAGGAAATAAAGAAAGAGGTTATAGAACTTAAGGAGAAGCATGGCGTTGTCCCTGGGCTTGTGACCATACTCGTTGGGGAAAACCCGGCGTCCGTTTCTTATGTTACGGCAAAGCAGAGGACGGCTCATGAGCTTGGTTTTTATTCTGTGCAAGAAAACTTGCCTGAAAATGTGTCTGAGGATGAACTTTTAAAGCTTATAGATAAGTATAATCGGGATGAGAAAATACATGGCATATTGGTTCAGCTTCCTCTACCTAAGCACATTAACGAAAGAAAGGTTCTTTACGCCATCGACCCGAGAAAGGATGTAGACGGTTTTCATCCGGTAAATGTGGGGAAGCTTGTAATCGGCGAGCCCTGCTTTATACCCTGCACTCCCTACGGCATCATGATCTTGCTTGCCAAAACTGGGGTTCCTGTTGATGGAGCGGATGTGGTGGTTATTGGAAGGAGCAACATCGTTGGAAAGCCCATTGCCAACCTCCTTATGCAAAAGAGAAAACCCGTAGGCAACGCAACCGTTACAGTTTGTCATACCGGGACTAAAGATCTAGCTTCTCATACAAGAAGGGCTGATATCTTGATCGTTGCTGCGGGTGTGCCCAAGTTTGTCACCGCTGACATGGTAAAAGAAGGAGCAGTGGTGATAGATGTAGGCGTAAACCGAATCGGGACAACGCCTGATGGTAAAGCAAAGCTCTGCGGTGATGTGGACTTTGATGCGGTAAAAGAAAAGGCAAGCTTCATCACCCCAGTTCCTGGAGGCGTTGGTCCTATGACAATAACCATGCTGATGAAGAACACTTTAGAGTCGGCTAAAGCCTGGGCTGGGCTTCCCTCGGAGGTTGCTTAAAAGTGAAGAAAATCACTAAAGTTAGATTTTTTTAATTTTAAATTTAATTTTTTAAGTAAGAAAGTAAGAGGGGGCAAGCCATGATAGATGAGAGGGCAAGGTTTGGAGAAGTAAAGAAGGGAAAAAAACCAGGGATTCAATCTAAGCTTGCGGAGGAGCTCTATCAATCATTAAAGGAAGATGTTTTGACCGCTCCGAAGAGGGTTGAGAGAAGAGGGACTTTGCCTTGTGCCTTTGGGAAGGGGGGAACTTGCTGTAGAGTTTGCAACATGGGACCCTGTCAGGTGGTAGAAGGGGTTGAAGAGTTGAGGGGTGTTTGCGGAGCCTCTGCAGCAACGGTTGTTGCAAGAAACTTCGCGAGGATGGTTGCTGCTGGGACTTCAGCCCACTCGGACCACGGAAGACATGTAGCGAAGATTTTTTATGAGGCGGTCCATGGTGATGTTCCCTTTGAGGTAAGAGATAAGAAGAAGCTTAGGGTTGTGGCTCAGGCTCTTGGCGTTGACCCAAGCTTGCCTGAAGATGAGATGCTAAAGAGGATGGCTGATGCAGCACTTCAGGTCTTTTCTCAGCAGGAAGGTGAGATAGTTCTTACGCATCGCGCGCCAAAGCCACTTCTTGAAAAATGGAGAAAATACGGGGTAGTGCCAAGGGGTGTTGATAGGGAAGTTGTAGAGCTTATCCACCGCACAACCATCGGTGTTGACCAGGATTATAGGAACATCCTATTGGGTGCGGCAAGGTGTTCCTTGGCGGATGGCTGGGGCGGAAGTATGTTGGCTACCGAGCTTCAGGACCTTTTGCTTGGCAATCCTCAGCCTATAAGGGCTAAGGTCAACATTGGTCTTGGGGTGTTAAAGCCAGACCATGTGAACGTTGCCGTGCATGGGCATGACCCATTGCTTGCCGATGCCTTGGTGATGGCAAGCTACGACCCGGAGATCCTTTCTTTAGCGAAAAAGGTTGGGGCGAAGGGTATAAATCTCTCGGGTATCTGCTGCACCGGAAATGAAGTCCTCATGCGGAAGGGGATCCCGGTTGCGGGTTCATTTATTCAGCAGGAGGTTGCCATAGCAACGGGAGCCCTTGAGGCGGTTGTGGTTGATGTGCAGTGTATCATGCAAAACGTAACCGAAGTGGCAAGGCATTTCCACACAGCCGTCATAACGACAAGTCCTATAGCTAAGATGGAAGGGGCGATCCACATTCCCTTTGATGAGAAGAGAGCGATCGAGGTAGCAAAGGAGATCTTGAAGGTTGCTATTGAGAGGTACCCGCAGAGGGACCCAGCTAAGGTTAGAATTCCTGATAGCAGTATAGATGTAGTCGTTGGGTTTAGCCATGAGGCGATAATGTACATCCTTGGGGGAAGGTTTAGGGCAAGCTATAAGCCTTTAAACGAGAACATCATAAATGGAAAGATTCGTGGTATCGCAGTAATCGTTGGTTGCGATAATTACCGGGTGAGTGAGCCGATACAGGTTGAGCTGGCAAAGGAGCTTATAGCCAACAATGTGCTTGTGCTTGCCACAGGTTGCTCGGCAACCCAGCTTGCTATGGCTGGGCTTTTATCACCTGAGGCAGCAGAGCTTGCCGGACCGGGCTTAAGGGAGGTGCTTGAGGCGGTTGGTTGTCCTCCGGTTTTACACATGGGTGCCTGCGTTGATAATTCAAGGATTCTCATTGCAGCAACTGAGGTCGTGCATACTGGAGGTCTTGGAGAGGATATCTACCAGATACCGGCTGTAGGGTGTGCTCCTCAATGGATGAGTGAAAAAGCAGTTGCCATCGGCATGTATTTTGTGACAAGCGGAGTTCAGGTTGTGTTTGGTCCAGACTTCCCAACCCTCGGAAGCAAGGTGGTTACCGATTTCCTTTTCTACGAGATTGAGAAGTATTTTGGAGGGTCCTGGCGAGTTGCAAGGACCGCAAACGAGTTTGCTAACATCATGATAGATAGGATCGATTTTGGAAGAAGAAACCTTGGCATCGATAAACCAAAGCCGAGGGTCCTCTTTGACATGGCTATGAGAAGAGCTTTAGATGCTGCAAGGTATATTCCACCTTTCCATGGGCTTGGATGCTTTGGACCGCATACTGTTAGAGCGGAAAGAGCGGAGGAAAAACAAGAAAGCTAAGGGGGGTAGAGGAGTGGAAGCCAAAGAGCCAAAGGGCAAAGTATTGGTTGTTGGTGGGGGTATAGCGGGTATACAGGCGGCTTTAGACCTTTCTGAGCTTGGCTATTATGTGTATCTTGTGGAGAAGAAAGCCTCAATTGGTGGGGTTATGGCTCAGCTTGATAAGACCTTCCCCACCAACGACTGCAGTATCTGAATACTTGCCCCTAAAATGGTGGAGGCCGGTCGGTCTCCCAACATTGAAATCCTTACCTTAACCGAGGTGTTAAAGGTTGAGGGATCTGCCCCAAACTTTAAAGTGACCCTTAAGATTAAGCCAAGGTATATAGATCCCGCAAAATGCACAGCCTGCGGTGAGTGCATGAAATACTGCCCGAGGCTTGCTATAGATACCTACAACGCCAATCTTACTTTTACTCGGGCAGCAAGGATAGATTTTCCTCAGGCAGTGCCTACTGCTTATTACATTGATGAAAGCGTATGCTTAAGGCTCAACCATGAGACTTGCCAGCTTTGCAGCAATGTTTGCGGACCGAAGGCAATAGATTTTAGTCAAAAGCCTGAAATTCGTGAGGTTGAGGTAGGGGCGGTGATCCTTGCTCCTGGGTTTGGGATGCCGCCTCGGTCTGCCCTTGAGAAGTTTGGCTACGGGAGATGGAGCGATGTTCTCCACAGCATAGAGGTTGAAAGGCTAACCTGTGTTTCCGGTCCTACAGAGGGAGAGGTTATCAGACCCTCTGACTTTCAGCATCCAAAGAGGATTGCTTATATTCAGTGCGTAGGCTCAAGAGATATCACCTGCGGGCGTCCCTATTGTTCTTCTGTTTGCTGTATGTATGCGGTAAAGCAGGCTTCCGTCATCAAAGAGCATGAGCCAGAGGCTGAGATTACCCTCTTTTTCATGGATGTTAGGACTCAGGGGAAGGGCTTTGATGAGTCCTTTGAGAATGCGGTAAAGAAGTACGGTTTTAGAATTGTTCGGGCAAGACCGGGGAAGGTTGATCGCGTTGGGAAAAAACTTGCCATCAGCTATGTGGATGAGGACGGAACTCCAAAGAGGGAATACTACGATATGGTCGTTCTTTCTGTTGGTCTTTCTCCTCCTGAAGATGCTGAGAAGCTCTCTCAAGTCTTTGGGATAGAATTAAACGAGTTTTACTTTGCCAAGACTTCTTACTTTAAGCCTGTTGAGACCAATGTTCCTGGGGTGTATGTGATAGGGGCATTTCAGGGACCGAAGGATATTCCTGAGAGCGTAATGCAGGCATCCTCTGCATGCGCTTATGTTTCTGAGCTTTTGAGCTCGGTAAGGTTTAAGGATACAGTAGTCAAAGAGTATCCGCCTGAGGATGTTGAGCTTATGAGCGAGGAGCCAAGGATAGGGGTTTTTGTCTGCCACTGCGGGGTAAACATCGCGGGAGTTGTGGATGTAAAGGCGGTGCGGGATTACGCAAAGACCCTTCCCAATGTGGTTCTTGCGGAAAACATCCTTTATGCCTGTGCTCAGGATTCTCTTGAGAGCTTAAAAGAAAAGATAAAGAAGTATCGTTTGAACAGGATTGTAGTTTCAGCCTGCACGCCAAGGACGCACGAGCCCCTCTTTCAGGACACCTTGAGGGAGGCAGGGCTTAATCTTGCGCTGATTGAGATGGCAAATATAAGGGACCAGTGTGCTTGGGTTCATCCAGACAATCCAGAGAAGGCAACGGAAAAAGCCAAGGACCTTGTGCGGATGGCTGTTCTCAAGGCAAGGAGGCTAAGACCCCTTGAGCTTCAGAGGGTAAAGGTTACGCCTTCAGCCTTGGTTATCGGGGGCGGTGTGGCAGGTTTGATTTCAGCCCTATCCATTGCTGAGCAGGGCTATGAAGTGCATCTTGTGGAAAAGGAAGGTCAGCTTGGGGGGATAGCAAGGAGGCTAAAGAGAACTATTACCGGGGATGACCCGCAAGCCTTTCTTGAAGAGCTGATTAAAAAGGTTTCAACCCATCCGAAGATAAAGGTCCATCTTTCAACGACGGTTGACAACATCTCTGGCTACATTGGGAACTACACGACAACCTTAAGGAAGGCTGATTCTTCAGAGATAGTCAACCATGGAGTGATTGTTATAGCAACGGGTGGGGGAGAATATAGACCAGAGCATTATCCTTTAAACGGGGAGAATGTCCTCACCCAGCTTGAGCTTGAGGAAAGGTTAGCGAGCGGCAACTTTAAGAAGATAAAGTCTGTGGTTATGGTGCAGTGTGCTGGGGCAAGGGGGGATGGCGTTGACTACTGCGGTAAGGTTTGCTGTCAGCAGGCTTTAAAGAACGCAATCTGGATAAAGGAGGTCTCACCTGAGACGGATGTCTACATCCTTTATCAAGACATGAGAAGCTATGGCTTCTACGAGAAATACTATCTTCAGGCAAGGAAGCTTGGGGTAAGGTTTATAAGGTATCCTGGGAGCGAAAGACCCAAGGTTAGTGTTGAGAAAGGAAAGCCTGTTGTTAGGGTGAAGGATACATTGCTTTCCGAGGAGCTTGAGCTTAAACCGAGCCTTGTAGTCTTGTCTGTTCCACCTAAGGCAAGCGAAGATAAAACCATAGCTAACATCCTTAAGCTTCCTACAACGGATTTTGGCTTTTTCCTTGAGGCTCATGTTAAGTTAAGACCTGTTGAGACGGCAACGGATGGTGTGTATTTGGCTGGGCTTGCCCATAGCCCTCAGCCTTTGTCTGAAGTCATTGCCCAGGCAAAAGCAGCTTCTGCCAAGGCGTGCATACCCTTGGCTAAAGGGTTTGTCGAGGTCACACCCATCACCGCTGAGGTTGATGTTAAAAAGTGCATCGGTTGTGCCATCTGTGCTGAGGTATGCCCGTTCAAAGCTATTGAAATGGTAAAAGAGGACAAAAGAAGGAAGGCTCGGGTTATCAAAGCATCCTGTAAAGGTTGTGGTATCTGTGCAAGCCATTGTCCAGTTTTTGCCATAGATGTGGGAGGCTTTACCCTTGATGCCATCTTAGAGCAGCTTCGTGGCTTCAAAGGAGAGGAGAGGGTTGAGGCTGAAGAAAAAATGGTATCTGTTGGGGGTGCTTAGGGTATGAACTATGAGCCAAGAGTATTGAGCTTTATGTGTCATTGGTGATGCTACGCGGCAGCTGACGCGGCCGGTGTGGCTCGCCAGAGTTATCCGCCCTTCCACCGGGTGATAAGGGTAATGTGTAGCGGAAGGGTAGACCCCTTGTTTGTAATTTCGGCCTTTAGGGCCGGGGCAGATGGAGTGATGGTTGGGGGCTGTAAGCTTGGGGAGTGTAAGTATGTGGAGGGGAACTTCCAAGCTCTTGTAATGGCTGAGCTTGTGAAGATTCTTCTTACGCTTATCGGGATAGATGTTCGGAGGTTTAAGCTTGAGTGGGTGTCATCTGCTGAACCAGCAAAGCTTGTTGAGGACCTAAAGAGGTTCTACGACGAGCTAAAAGCCTTGGGTCCGCTTGGTAGCTCAGAGGGGATAAGCAGAGAGGACCTTGATTTTAGGCTTTCTTGTGCTGAAGAAACCTTAAAGAACATGCAGGTTAGGACGGCTTTTGGGAATGTAGCCAAGGAGTTAAAGAAGCTTTCTGATTTTTCAGTTGAGACGATAAATCAAAAGGTTAGTGAAAAGCTTGAGAATTTGGTGAAGAGTAAATTCTATGAGCTTGAGGTTAAGGAGCTTTTGAAGGATGGACCAAAGAGCGTTGATTATCTGGTTGAGAAGACGGGGGCAGAAAGGAGCCTACTTGAAAGCATACTTGCAAAGGTGGTGAAGGCTTAAAAGGGGGAAGGATGGAGATAAGGGAGTTTGTTGGGAGCCTAAACGAGGGGTTTGATCGTTGTTTTAGGTGTGGTGCTTGCTCTGGGGTTTGTCCGGTAAAGAAGGTTGAGGTTAAGTTTGACCCAAGGCTTATCGTTCATCTTTTGCTTAACGGCTTTTATGAGAGGGTTTTGACGGAGAGGCTTTGGTCTTGTTCTCAATGTGGGAGCTGTGTCCCGGTGTGCCCCATGGATGTAAAGCCAAGAGATGTGATCTTTAGCCTAAGAAAATACATGCTTGAGCGGGGGCTTATTTCTGAAGAGAGGCTCTTTGAGATAGGAGCCTTTGCTCGGGTTAATCCTGAAAAATGCATCGTTTGCCTAACCTGCGTTAGGGTTTGTCCTTTTTCAGCTCCTATCATCGCAGACAAAGGATATGCGGTCATACAAATTGATAAATGCAAAGCCTGTGGTATATGTGTTAAGGAATGTCCGGCTCAAGCAATTGAATTAAAAGGGAAGCTATCTACTGAGCTTAGCTTGACCTAAGAGTAGCATAGCCTTTGGGGGATGCGCGTAATGGGCGAGGGTATAAAGTTAGCCATTCTTTGTTGCAACTATACTAATTTAGCGGAGCGGGAGGATTTATATGAAGTTCCGGCAAGGTTAGAGATAAAGAGGTTTCCTTGCGGTGGGCACATCGAGATTACAGACATCCTAAGAGCCTTTAGGGAAGGGGCAGAGGGGGTTTGCGTCTGCGCCTGCGAGCAAGGGACCTGCCACAACGGAAAGGGAAACGAGAGGGCTGAGAAGAAGGTGGTCGGAGCAAGGGCTATTCTTCAGGAGATAGGGATATCACCTGAGAGGGTAAGCTTTTATTATGTGCCAAGGCTTGATGCCGAGGCTTTTGTTGAGGATGTAAAGGCATTTTTTAGCAGGATCCTAAAGGAAAAGGTTGAGGAGAGAAGGAAATGATCATAGCGGAGAGGAGACCGATTCCTGAGATACTTGAAAACATTGCTCCCTATAGCAGGGTTCTTGTTCTTGGGTGTAGGGGATGCGTTGCTGTTTGTTCTGCAGGGGGGGATAGAGAGGTTGCCATATTGGCTGAGGCGATAAGGCTTGCAAGAGAAAGAGAGGGGAAACCCATTGAGGTTATCGAGAGGACTTTTATCAGGCAGTGCGACCCTGAGTATTTAGAGCCGTTAAGGGAGCTTTTACCTCAAGTTGAGGCGATTGTTAGTCTTGCCTGCGGGGTTGGAGTGAATTTAATTGCTGACCTTTATCCCTCGGCGAGGGTCTATCCGGGAGTTGACACGAGCTTTTACGGGGCAAATGTGGCGCTTGGTAAATGGGTTGAGAAGTGTCGAGGCTGTGGAGATTGCCTCATTGATAAGACGGCAGGGCTTTGCCCGATAGCAAGGTGTGCAAAGAACCTTCTTAATGGTCCTTGCGGGGGTTCTCAAGGTGGGAGGTGCGAGGTAAGGAAGGACATGCCTTGCGTATGGCATATGATCATTGAGAGGCTAAAAGAGAGGGGAGAGCTTGAGAGGCTCCTTGAGATAACGCCACCAAAGGATTGGCGTCCGGCTGGTGGAGATGGGCTTAGGATAAGGGTAAGACCAGACCTTGCTTAATAATTTAGTAGAGGAGGACGGGCTTTGGAGCCAAAGAGCCATTTGCATAAAGTTTTGAGCTCTGGGCAGTTTGCGGTAACTGCTGAGATCGGACCGCCGAGGAACGCTGACCCTGAGGTCATTCGAAAAAAGGCAAAGCTGCTTAAAGGCTATGTTGATGCGGTAAACATTACCGATTGTCAGACGGCAATTGTAAGGGTTTCAAGCATAGCTTCGGCGGTTTTGGTAATGTCTGAGGGGCTTGAGCCTGTTGCTCAGATGACCTGTAGGGACAGGAACCGAATAGCTATTCAGGCAGACCTTCTTGGGGCAAGCGCCCTTGGCATACGGAACCTTCTTTGTTTGACCGGAGACCATCCAAAGTTTGGAAATCACCCTATGGCAAAGCCGGTGTTTGACCTCGATTCTATCCAGCTTTTGAAGCTTGTTTCAGACCTTGAGGAAGGAAGGTTTGCAAACGGAGAAGAACTGAAGGGGAAAAAGCCAGTGTTCTTTAGAGGAGCGGCAGAAAATCCTTTTGCTGAGCCTTATGATTTTAGAGCTTATAGGTTGGCCAAAAAGATCAAGGCTGGAGCCCAGTTTATTCAGACGCAGATAATCTACAATGTGGAGCGTTTTCGCAAGTTTATGGAGGAGTGCGAAAGGCTTGGTCTATTGGATAAGGTTTATATCCTTGCAGGGATTACACCGCCAAAGTCCCTTGGGATGGCAAAGTACATGAAGCACCATGTCCCAGGGCTTGAGGTTCCTGATGAGATAATAAAGAGGCTTGAGTCCGCAAAGGATGTTCGAGAAGAAGCTATAAACATTGCGGTTGAAATTATAGAGAGGGTAAGGGAGATCCCCGGGGTTCGGGGAGTTCATATCATGGCTATCGAGTGGGAAGAGGCGGTTCCGGAGATAGTAAAGCGCGCAGGTCTTTATCCAAGACCAGCCTATGAAGACATTAGCTATCCTTTCGTGGTGGAGAAGGTGGTGGAAAAGGTAGTAGAGAAGCCTGTTGAAGTTGTCGTTGAGAAGGTGGTTGAAAAGCCTGTAGAGGTAATAGTTGAGAAAGTGATAGAGAAGCCTGTTTACATGTCTATAGATGAGGCAATATTTGAGTTGGAGGAAGGTATGGCAAGGGGTGAGATACCTTTTGAGACCTTGGTTGAGATCTTAGCAAGCCTTAAGGCTGGGCTAAAGCAGATAAGGTCTGGCATGGAATCTGTGGAAGAGACGATGAGGCTCCTTGAGGAGGAGTTTATCAAGAAGCCTAAGGTAAGCCCGGCAACTCCAATAACAAAGAAGGAAGAAATAAAGAAGGAAGAGCCAAAGCCTGCAAAAGTCCCTGAAGAAAAAGCAATAGAGGTTTCAGCACCCTCTGTTGAGGTCAAAGCGGAAAAGTCTGAAGAAAAGCCTGAGGGAAAACCTGAAGTAGAGCCAAAGGTTGAAGTAAAACCAGAGGTAAAACCAGAGGTTAAGCCTGAGGTAAAGGTTGAAGAAAAGGTTGAGGCAAAAGCAGAGGTCCAGCCTGAAGAGAAGCCTGAAGTAAAACCCGAGGTAAAGCCTGAAGTAAAGGTTGAAGAGGAAAAGCTTGCCCCTAAGGTTGAGGCAAAGGCAGAGGAAAGGGCAGAGGTAAAGGTTGGTGGTTTTAAGGGAGTTTATCGTCCGATTTCTGAGAGGGCAAAGCTTGTTCCGCCTGATTCTTATCTTGAGAAGGCAACGGGTGAGGTAAGGGAGGTTGGGATTGGGAGGAATGGAAAATCCATCAAGGTTGGCGGGGCAAAGGGTCTAAACTTCCACTATTTTGAAGGAGAATTTAAAAACCCGGTAAGGATTGCCTTTGAGATCCTTGATGTAAAGCCAGAGGACTGGCCGGAGAGCTTAGCCAAATACTACAGTGATGTCTGGCATGACCCAGCCCTATGGGCAAAAAAGTGCGTTGAAGAGTATTCTGCTGAGGCGATCTGTATATACCTTCAGGGGACGGACCCAAACGGTTTGAACTTGCCTGCAAGTCATGCGGTAGAGGTGGTGAAGAAGGTAAAGGAAGCAATTGATGTGCCGTTAATAGTTTGGGGTTCTGGCAATGCGGAGAAGGATGTTGAGGTCTTGCGTGAGGTGGCAGAGGTTGTAAGCGATAGAGGGGCGGTAATTGGTCCGGTTGTTGAAGCGAATCATAGGACTCTTGGGGCAACGGCAATGGGTTATGGGTTGCCGGTTATTGCCTCAAGCCCGATAGATGTAAACCTTGCCAAGCAGCTTAATATTCTTCTTGAAAACATAGGGGTTAGCCTTGATAAGATCCTTATGGACCCGTCGATCGGTGCCTTGGGATATGGTATTGAGTATACCTATTCGGTGATGGAAAGGATTAGGCTTGCTGCTCTTTTTGGGCAGGATACAAAGCTTGCCTGTCCTTTTATCTGTAGCATCGGCAAGGAGGTCTGGAAGACAAAGGAAGCTTCTATGCCAACGGATGAGGTGTTTGGTGAGCAGGAAGAAAGAGGGGTACTGATGGAGGCTATAACTGGAGTTGCTTTAGCTATCGCTGGGGGCGACCTCTTGATCATGAGGCATCCTCTTGCTGTTAAGCTGTGTTATACATTGTTTAACGCTTTGAGCGGAGGCTTACAAAGCTTAGCATGACATTAATAGGAGGAGGGGGGATAGAAGATGTCCAAGATAATTGCAACGGCTGCCATAAGAGGTGCCCATAAGATCGTTGAGAGGGCTTTTGAAAAGTATGAAGAGGCGGTAAAGAAGTTTGGGAAGGAGGCGGAGATAGGGTTCCCAAACACCGCTTACTATCTTCCTATAATTTATGCCATACTTGGCTATCCAGTGAAGAGGCTTGGGGATTGTGAAGAGGTGCTTCAGGAGGCAAAGAGGCTTCTTCCTGAGATTCCAAGCGAAAAGACTTGGGTTCCTTATCTTGGTCCTGCTCTTGATGCTGGAATGGCAACCTTCTTTGCGGAGGAAATCATTGAGGCTATTCGCTATTTAGAAAATCCTAACTTTTATGTCAAGGGTGAGGAAGTAACGGAGAATAACATTTGGCTTGGTGCGGCAGATGATATCATTTTTCGTAAGAGGGGCGTAGAGTTTGTTGACGGGACAGCACCTGGCTTTGCTGCTATCCTTGGGTCTCCCCCTGATAAGGAGACAGCGGTTCGCATTGTTCAGGAGCTCTTAGAGAAGAACCTATATGTGTTCATGCATGATCAGACAAACGGCATATACATGCCTTATCTACTTAAGGAGGCAGGAGTTCAGCTTGGCTGGCCAACAAGGCTTATTCCTTTTGGACCAGACTACACATCGGTTGTCTTTTCCATTGGGTTTGCCTGCAGGGTTGCCATGTCCTTTGGTGGAATAAAGCCTGGTGATTATTTAGGGAACCTTCTCTACAACAAGGATCGAACCTTTGCCTTTGTTATCACCTTTGGTCCGGTGTCAGATGAGTGGTATGCTAACGGAGCTGGTGCTATAAACTGGGGCTTTCCGGTTATTTCCGACTGGGATATTCCTGAGATCAAACCCTACGGAGTCTGCACTTACGAGCATGTGGTATCAAGGGTTCCTCATGAGGAGATCGTTGATAGGGCGGTTGAGGTTCGCGGTCTAAAGGTTACGACCATTAAGCTTGACATACCAGTTGCTTATGCTCCAGCCTTTGAAGGAGAGAGGGTAAGGAAGGATGACCTTTATCTTGAGTGTGGCGGTGGAAGGTCTCCTGCGGTAGAGCTTCTCATCTCTGCTCCTCTTGAGGAGGTTGAAGATGGCAAGATTGAAGTTATTGGACCGGAGATAAGCGATGTGGAAAAGCTTGGCATCAAAGGACCGCCTTATGTTCTTCCCTTTGCGGTTGTGGTAAAGGTAGCAGGGGTGAATATGCAACCAGACTTTGAAGCCATCCTTGAGAGGCAGTTTCACCATCTTATAAACTATGCTCAGGGTATCATGCATGTTGGGCAAAGGAACATAATGTGGCTTAGGATCAGTAAGCAGGCTGTAGAGAAGGGCTTTCAGTTTAAACATATCGGGAAGATCCTTTATGCTAAGCTCAGGCAGGAGTACTCGGCCATTGTTGATAAGTGCGAGGTAACTATTTACACGGTTGAGGACAAGGTTAAGGAAGTTATTGAAATGGCAAAGAAGATCTATGCTGAGCGTGACGCAAGGCTTGCTGGATTAACGGATGAATCTGTTGATGTTTTCTACTCTTGCACCCTTTGTCAAAGCTTTGCCCCAAACCATGTTTGCGTGATAACCCCTGAGAGGGTTGGAGCCTGCGGAGCTTACAACTGGCTTGATGGGAAGGCATGCTACTCTATAAATCCTGCAGGACCAAACCAGCCAATTCCTAAGGGTGAGCTAATTGACCCAGTCTTAGGACAATACACCGGAGTAAACGAGTATGTAAAGCAAGCATCTCGCGGGAAGGTAGAGCGGGTAAGCCTCTACAGCATTTTGACTGACCCGATGACTGTTTGCGGGTGCATGGAATGCATTGCTGCCTTTTTACCTTCTATAAACGGCATCATGATAGTCAATAGAGACTATCTTGGGATGACCCCTACGGGGATGAAGTTTTCGACCCTTGCGGGTATGGTTGGTGGTGGACAGGTTACACCGGGCTTTATGGGTGTTTCCAAGCATTACATCACCTCGAAAAAGTTTCTTTCGGCGGAGGGTGGATTGTTAAGGGTGGTGTGGATGCCAAAGATGCTAAAAGAGGAGCTTAAGGATAGGCTGATGGAGCGGGCAAAGGAGCTTGGCGTTCCGGACCTAATCGATAAGATTGCCGATGAGACGGTGGCTACAACCGAGGAAGAGGTTGCGGAATACATAAAGAAGGTTGGACATCCTGTGCTTAATTTACCTCCGCTTATGTAAAGATGAGATTTTAAGCTTAGGGGGCGAGTATGGGACTTACTGGAATTCAGATACTGGGGAAGCTACCGAAGAAAAACTGTAAGGAGTGTGGATTTCCTACTTGTATGGCCTTTGCCATGAAGGTTGCTGCTGGACAAGCTGAGATCACTGCTTGCCCCTATGTTGACCCAAAGGTTGTTGAGGAGATCGCTGAGGCTACAGCTCCACCCATTAGGACGGTAAAGCTAGGGGGCGGGGATGCTATCTATTCCCTTGGTGGGGAGACTGTTCTTTTTAGGCATGAAAGGAGGTTTGAAAACCCCCCTCTTATCGGAACGATAATATCATCTTCCATGAGTGGAGATGAGGTTGATAGGAGGATAAACCTTTATAAGAAGCTTAGCTGGGAAAGGGTTGGTATAATTTTAAGACCGGATGTAGTGTATATAGAGGGGGCAAACGCCCCACTTGTCAAGCGGATAAGGGAGGAGCTTCCTTGGTGTGCTTTGGTGTTGGCTGGAGATAAGGCAAACCTCGAGGAATGTTTAAAGGTCTGCGGTGATTTCAAGCCACTTCTTTATCCGGCAAAGGGGGAGGCTGAGGATTTCTTTGAATTAGCAAAGGGAAAGGGCGTTCCGATTGTCATCTCTGGGGATAGCCTTGATGAGGTGGTAAGTCTTTCTCAGAAGGCTTTAGATGCTGGACTAAAAGACCTTGTTCTTGACCCAGGTTCAAAGGGTGTTCGCGAGCTTTTTGAAGACCTAATGATCATTAGGCGGTCAGCCATTAAAACCAAGTTTAAGCCCCTTGGATTTCCTGTTATTACCTTCCCTTATCGATATACTGATGACTATTTGCTTGAGGTGAGCCTGGCAAGTCTGCTTATTCCGCGGTATGCAAGTATTATTATTCTATCACAGCTTTCTGCGGGGGCTCTCTTTAACCTTCTTGTTGAGAGGATGAACATCTACACCGACCCGCAGAAACCTCTTGTTGTGGAAGAGGGGATCTATCCGGTCAACGGACCAAACGAGCTTTCTCCTGTAGTTATAACCTGCAACTTTGCTTTAACCTATTTTTTGGTAAACAGTGAGATAGAGGGGAGTAGGGTACCGACATGGCTTTTGATCAAGGATACGGATGGGCTATCTGTTCTTACCGCTTGGGCTGCTGGTAAGTTTGGGGCAGACACTATCGCTGAGTTTGTTAAAAAAAGCGGAATTGCTGAGAAGGTAAAGCATAGGAAGCTTGTGATACCTGGGCTTTTGGCAAGCATCAAGGGCGAGCTTGAGGAGGAGCTTCCTGGCTGGGAGATAATTGTCGGACCAAGGGAGGCAAGCGGACTACCAGCCTTTTTGAGACAGCTTCAAGAGGAGATAAAAGCCAAGGCAGCTTAAAAAAATTTTCGAGGAGGTTTGAAGGATGGGCAATACTGTGGTTTGCATAGCTGAAAGTATAAACATCATGTCAAAGCGGATCGGTGCGGCGATGAAGGAGAGAAATCCTGAGCCTATCCAGAAGATGGCCAAGGAGGAAACTGAGCTTGGAGCTGATTATCTTGATTTGAACATCGGTCCGGCAAAAAAGGACGGTCCTGAGCTTGCAAGCTGGATTGTAAAGGTGGTTGAGGAGGTAGTAGACACTCCTATTTCTCTTGATACCACAAACCCGGAAGCGATGATCGCTGGGCTTAAGGCTTCAAAGAACCCGCAGAAGGCGTTGATGAACTCTATAACCATCCAGCCTGAAAGGCTTGAGAAGCTTGGTCCTTTTGCGGCTGAGGTTGGTTGCGAGGTTGTGGCTCTTCTTTGGGGTCCTGATGGTTTGCCGAGGGATGCAAACGAGAGGGCATCCATAGCGGTTGACTTGGTGATGAAGCTAAACGAGTTTGGCATCCCAAACGAGAAGATTTGGGTTGACCCTATCATTACCCCTATCACCCTTGGTGCAGAGCAGCTAAACGAAGCCTTAATGTTTCTCTCTATGCTTCAGGACATTGCTCCCGGGGCAAAAAGTATCGTCGGATTGTCAAACGTGTCAAATGGTGTGGCAACTCATCTTAGACCATACCTAAATAGGGCTCTTCTTATGATGCTTATGAAGTATGATATCTATTCTGCCATCCTTGATGTTTACGATAAGGAGCTTATGGAGATAGCCAAAGGGCAACATCCTGATTGGGTAGCCTTAGTTCATCGTATCATGGATGGAGATGAGCCTGACCCAAAAACCCTTTCCCCAAAGGAGCTTGAGATCTATAAAACCGTTCGAGTTTTGATGGGTAAGACTATATTTTCTGAATCCTGGTTGCAGATTTAAAAAAACAAAAATTGTTTTAAAGGGTTGTAAACATGGTCAGGTTTTTTGTAAACGAAAGAGAGGTCATTGCCAACCCTTCAGAGACTATCCTTTCAGCCTGTAGGAGAGCAGGAATTGAGATACCCTCCCTTTGTTATCTTCCGGGGCATCCATATCCTACGAACCCTTGTGGTCTTTGTGTAGTAGAGGTTGAAGGTTTAGGTATTGTTAGAGCTTGTGAGACGGAGGCTAAGGAGGGGCTTAAGGTCTACACTGACACACCAAAGGTAAAGGAGATACGCAAACACATCTTAAAAGGACTTGTAAGCAACCATTACGGTGATTGCAAGGCACCCTGTCATACTCCCTGCCCTGGTGGATTAAACATTCAGGGTTATGTAGGGCTCATCGCTAAGGGGGATTTTAAGGCTGCTCTTGCTCTGATAAAGGAGAAGCTTCCTCTTCCAGCAACGGTAGGGAGGGTTTGTCCAAGGTTTTGCGAGCCTGTATGTAGAAGGGCTCTTGTTGACAGTCCTATAGCTATAAACAACCTAAAGAGGTTTGTAGCAGACTATTGCTATGAACACGGTGAGATACCCCCTGAGGTGAAACCACCAAAAGGGAAAAGGGTAGCCATAATTGGGTCAGGACCAGCGGGTTTAAGCTGTGCCTATTTTTTAAAGCTTGAAGGCTATGATGTGACCATCTTTGACCGGGAAGAAAAACCGGGCGGTATGCTTCGTTATGGCATACCATCTTTTAAGCTTCCTAGGGATGTCCTTGATAAAGAGATTGGAAATCTTTTAAACCTTGGCATAGAGTTTCGTGGTGGGCAAGCTTGGGGTAAAGACTTTACCCTGTCAGACCTTTTTGCTCAAGGATTTCAAGCGGTTTTCATTGCCATAGGAGCAAGGAAGGAGCGCTTCTATGGGTTTTCTGGAGAAGAGCTATCTGAGAGCGGGTTGAATTTTCTTTTTCGTTTTAACAAAGGGGATGGAGTGGAGAAAGCCTCATTCGAAGGGAAGAGGGTTGCCATCTTAGGCTGTAGCTACACTGCAGTTGAGTTAGCAAGGGTTTTGGTTAGGCTTTCAGCCAAGGTTGATGTTTATTATCATCGGGCAAGGGTCGAGGCTCCTATACCTCAGCGAGAAATCTCTTACGCCGAAAAGGAGGGCGTTCGTTTTGTCTTTGCTACAGCTCCCCTTGAGCTGAGAAAAGGTTTAAATTCTTATGAGCTTCGACTTGCAAGGACGATAAAGACAGAAAAGAAAGAGGTGAAAGTCCTAGAGGAGACTACTTTTAGTGAGTTTTACGATTTTGTTTTTAGGGCTTGGGGTGAGGAGCCAGGGGTTGACTTTTTAAACTATGGGGAGCTTGAAGCCAAGCTTGAAGTTAATCCTGATGGCACGCTAAAGGTTGACCCTTCAACACTTGCTACCTCAGTGCCTGGGGTGTTTGTGGGTGGGGATGTGCTTTCTGGCACAAGGACGGTAATTCAAGCTGTGGCAAGTGGAAGAAGGGCAGCTCAAGCTATTTCTTCTTTTCTTGAGGGTAGACCTAAGGAGCGCTCAATCATTACCGTGAAGTTTGATTTTACCCGCGGAAAAAGGGCTGAGGATATAGACTCTAATTTTCTTGATCAGTTTACTCCCCAAAGTAGAGCCCAGCTAAAAGAGAGACCTCCTGAGGAAAGGGTAAAGGACTTTGACGAGTTTTTAATTGGATTGACTCCGGAAGAGGCTGTCAAGGAGGCTCAGCGCTGTCTTAAATGCGGTTGCCTTGGTTTGTCGAAATGTGAGCTAAGAAGATACATGATCAAGGAGGATGTCCCAGCCACAACCTCCCGAAAGAGGATGAAGTATCCTATCATAAGGACGCATCCTTTAATCGAAGTAGATTCTAATAAATGCATTGCCTGCGAGCGTTGCGTTCGTATCTGCCCATATTCAGCCATCTTCCTACGGGTTGTAGATAAAGGCAAACCTACTGAATACATCACTTTTAGGTTTACTGAGGCTTGCGTTAACTGCGGGATGTGCGTTGATGCCTGCCCAACGGGGGCTCTAACTAAGAAAAATCAGCCTGTCCCTTATGAAAGAAGCACAGCAAAGGAGGTTAAGAGCGTCTGCGGCTACTGTGGAGTGGGCTGCAATCTTACCTTAATTGTAAAAAATGGAACAATCCTTGAGGTGAAGGGTAGGGATTTACCACCCAACTACGGGTTTACGTGTGTAAAGGGAAGGTTTGGCTTTGAGTATTATAGAAGTCCTGAAAGATTGACTAAACCTTTGATACGGGAGTCCATTAAGGATGATTTCAAGGAAGTAGATTGGGATACCGCTTTAGAGTTTGTGGCGGAAAATCTTAAGCGTTTGAAAGAGAAGTATGGACCGCAGGCACTTGGTTTCCTCTGCTCTGCAAGGGCAAGCAACGAAGAGAACTATCTTCTTCAAAAGATAGCCCGAGGTATTTTTAAGACGAACAATGTTGATTGTTCAGCGCGGGTCTGACATGCACCATCGGTCGCAGGTCTTGCGGCCACGGTAGGAACTGGAGCAGCCTGCGTAAACTTCGATGAGATAGATAACGCTGAGCTTATTTTTATTCTTGGGAGCAACTCTTCAGAGGCTCATCCTATCGTTGCTCAGAAGATTGATAGGGCTTTGAAAAAGGGGGCAAAGCTCATCGTTGCCGACCCGCGGAGGATCCCATTTGCTGACAGAGCAAACATCTTCCTTCAACTGAGACCAGGAAGTAATGTGCCCCTTTTAAACGGCATGGCTTATGTTATCCTTCGGGACGAGCTATACAACAAGGAATTTATAGAAAAGTATGTAGAGAACTTCGATGGCTTTCGTCATTATATTCTTAGCGAGTGGGACCTTGGGAGGGTGCAGAGGTACACTGGGATCCCAGGTTTTTTGATCGAGCAAGCTGCCTACATGTATGCTAAGGCAAAGTCAGCCTTAATCCTTTGGGGGCTTGGGGTTTCTGAACATCGTTCTGGGTCGTATGCTGCGATGGCAGCGGCGAACCTTGCTACCCTTTGCGGTTTTTGGGGAAGACCAGGTTGCGGAGCTATGCCCTTGCGTGGTCAGAACAATGTGCAGGGTGCTTGCGACATGGGGGGTCTTCCCTACGTATTGCCTGGCTATCAAAGCTATCTTTCACCTGAGGTGAAAGAGAAGTTTGAGAAGGTTTGGGGCTTAGAGCTTCCCAAGGCTGAGGGGCTAACTCTTCCAAAGATGCTTGAGTCTGCCCTGAAAGGGAATCTCAAGGGTATGTATCTTATGGGTTATGATGTGGCTACAAGTCATGGAGATATAGGGACTGTATTTCAAGCTTTGGAAAGGCTAAAGTTTTTAGTCTGCCAGGATATCTTTATGCCTCTATCAGCAAAATGGGCTCATGCGGTTTTACCAGCAGCCTGCGTGTTTGAAAAGTGCGGGACCTTTACGAACGGAGAAAGGAGGGTTCAGCTTTTTGAAAAGGCGGTTGAGCCTCCGGGCTTGGCTTTACCTGATTGGCAAATTCTAACAAGGCTTGCTAAAAAGCTTGGTTATGATTGGGGCTATACCTCACCTGAAGACATTGCCATAGAAATCGGGAACGTTTGGTCAGCCTGGAAGGGAATTACCTATAAGCGTTTAAGGTTTGTTGGTTTGCAGTGGCCCTGCCCGGATGAAAGCCATCAAGGAACAGCCATCCTTTTCACAAACGGGTTCCCGAAGGGAAAAGTTCATCTTGCCATCGCAAGACACATCGAGCCGTTAGAATCTCCAACACCAGATAAGCCTTTCATTTTGGTTACGGTTCGAAGGCTCGAACACTATAACATCGGTAGTATGACAAGGCGGGCTCCATCTTTGATGAAGCTTTCTTCTCAACCTATCGTTGATATCAATCCTCAGGATGCTAATGAGTATGGAATCCTTGATGGTTCAGCTGTTAAGCTTAAAAACGACCGTGGAGAGGTTGTGTTTAAAGCAAGGATTAATCCACGGGTTCCGAGAGGCTACTTGTATACAGATTTTCACTTCGACACCGCTTTGACAAACATCCTTGTTAGCCCAGGGCTTGATGAACTCATGGATACACCGGAGTACAAAGTTTCCGCTGTTTCTATTGAAGTGTTAAAATAAAGGCATGCCAATTCTCTTTGGTCCGGTTCTCTCACGTAGGCTTGGTAGATCCCTTGGGATTGACCTTGTTTTTCGAAAGGTTTGTAGCATGGATTGCCTTTATTGTGAAGTTGGACGGACAACTTACTATACCTCAGAAAGAAAGCCTTACATTTCGTTAGAAGAGATAAGAGAAGCCCTTGAACAGGCCAAAGAAATTGCCAATACTTATGATGTCTTAACCATCACCGGCTCGGGCGAACCAACTCTTAACATCCACTTTGAGGAGGCAGTTCATCTTGCAAAAGCCATGATAGATAAGCCTATAGCAGTGCTTACCAATTCTACCCTTGTTCATGAAAGGTCAGTGAGAGAAGCTTTAGCCAAAGTTGATTTTGTGCTTGCTTCTTTAGATTCCGCAAGGGAAAAGAGTTTTCGTTTAGTGAACCGTCCGGTTGCGGCTGTGAAGCTTGATTTGATCATTGAGGGGCTTTCCGCTCTGCGGCAAGAGATGAAAGGCGAGCTTTGGCTTGAGGTCCTATTTGTCAAGGGTCTAAATGATACGCCTGAGGACATCTCCGCCCTAAAATCAGCCATAGACTATATTAAGCCCCATCGGGTTCAGCTAAACACGGTGGTTCGTCCTCCTGCCTATCCTATGGCAAGACCTTTAAGCCTTGAAGAATTGGAAGCCATCAAACAGAGGCTTTCAGGTAAAGCTGAGATAATTTCAGCAGAAAGAAGGGGTGCCATACTCGAAAAACCGCTAACCCTTACGGAGCTTTCCGAATGGTTGATTAACTATCTTTCGAGGAGACCAGCTGACCTTGAAGAGCTGGCTGTCGTTTTTGGAGAAGCTAAAGACAAGCTTCTTTCCTTGCTTAATAAACTTCAAGATGAAGGAAAGGTTGCAAAGGTTTATCATGAAGGAAAGGTCTACTTCAGAGCTTAGTTTTTACAAGAAGGTGATAGAGGCTCTTCTTTTCGTATCCGGGCGGGCTTTAACCCTAAAGGAGTTAGCTAAGGTTTGCGATGGTTTATCGTTGGGCGAGGTTGAAACCATCATTAAAGAGCTAAGGAAAGATTATGAGGAAAGGGGCGTAGTTATCAGAGAGGTTGCTCATGGTTATCGCGTTGAGACCATCCCAGAGGTTTCAGAATACATCAAAAGGGTCGTAAAGCCTAAAAACCAACGTTTAACTCGGTCTCAACTTGAGACCTTAGCCATCGTGGCTTACTTCCAACCCATCACCCGGGCAGAGGTTTCAGCTAAAAGGGGCGGAGTTGATGCCGGTCCTGCCTTAAAGTTTCTTCTTGAAAGAGGTCTTATTAAAGTAGTAGGAAGAAAACAGGTTCCAGGGAGACCACCTCTTTACGGCACTACCCCTTTTTTTCTTGAATACTTTGGATTAAAATCCTTGGATGAGCTTCCACCGCTTGAAGAGCTCAAGAAGATGGCAGGAGTTGAGTAGAACTCATGATCGGAATCGTTGATTACCAAGCAGGTAATTTGACAAGCGTTGGGCGAGCCTTAGCTTACCTCGGAATACCTTATGTAATCTCCGGAGACCCAGAAGTATTAAAAAAATGTGAGCGGATCATCTTCCCAGGAGTGGGGGCGGCAAAGTCTGCTATGGAAAATCTTAAAGCTCAGGGTCTTGATGAATTTTTGAAGCAGGCCTTTGCTGATGGCATTCCGACCCTTGGCATTTGCCTTGGTATGCAGATTATCATGGAGTATAGCGAAGAGGATGGCGGCACAGAAACCCTTGGTCTAATACCGGGTCTTGTTAGACGTTTCCCTACTCCTTTGGTCTATGGGGACGAGATTTTGAAGGTTCCCCATATGGGTTGGAACTCTGTAGAGTGGATAAGGGAACACCCTGTTTTCTCGGGGCTTGACCCAGACTATGAATACTATTTTGTTCACAGCTACTTTGTCCAGCCTAAGGACGAAGGAATAATCTGCGGGGTCACCTTTCACGGAATAAACTTCCCCTCAGCTATAGCTTACAAAAACCTTGTTGCGGTGCAATTTCACCCAGAGAAAAGCGGAAACCCCGGGCTAAGGATTTTGCAAAACTTTTCTCGCTGGGTGCCTTAAGAAGCAAACCCTACCTCTGTTTCTATCTCCGAACGAAGTGAGGGGGCTTCTTTCTATTTTGCGGGAGCAATCAAGGCAGTCATCATCTTTCCTTCAAGCTTTGGTGGTGCCTCAACCACTCCCTTACCTTCAATGGCCTGGAAGATGGTTGAAAAGACCCTATCCGCAAGTTCAGGATAGATGATCTCCCTTCCCTTAAAGACTACACAAACCCTTACCTTATTCTTTTCCTCAAGAAATCTCAGAATATGCTTAATCTTTACCTCAAGGTCATGCTTATCTGTTTTTGGACTAAGCTTTATAGTCTTGACCTCAACAACCGCTTGTTTTTTCTTTGCTTCCTTAGCTTTTTTAGCTTGTTGGTAGAGGAATTCTCCAAAATCCATGATCTTACAGACGGGCGGGTTTGCTGTAGGTGCAACTTCAACAAGGTCAAGCCCGTAGCTTTCAGCAATACGTAAAGCTTCTTGAATGGGCACAATCCCTATCTGCTTCCCATCAGGTCCAATAAGCCTTACCTCTTTTGCTTTAATACGCTCGTTCACACGGTACTTTTGCTTTAGGTCTTGCTGCATACCTTAGGCTTCCTCCTTTTTTGATTTTACTGTTAAACTTTTCCTTCTCTCTCCCTGTCACCACGAGCCTCTTTTTTGTTGTGACCCCGAGCGTATGAGAGGGGTCCCTCGGCGCTTACGCGCCTCGGGATGACATGGATGGGACGCCGTCCCGAACGAAGTGAGGGATGCCTCGCTAACGCTAGGCACGACAAAATGTGTGGGATATCACCCCAGGCGAAAGCGAGGGGTCGCACGCATTCCTGACGAATGATAAAGGAGAAACCTTTGCTCAGGGGATTTAAAAGAGAGTCTAATCTTGACAAAGTTTCTTTAGGGGAGACAAAATCGAGATGGGTCATGAAGCGCCGAAAAGAGGTTGAGCTTCGGATTTAAACCGCTCGATCGCCTCATCCAAGGTGATGTTGTTTAGTTGTTCACCCTTTCGGGAACGAAGGCTAACGGTTCCTGTTTCCATTTCCTTCTCGCCAAGAATGATCATGTATGGAACCTTCTCAAGTTGAGCTTGTCTGATCTTATAGTTTAGCTTTTCGGGACGAAAGTCATCCTCAACCCTAAAACCAAGGCTTTTAAGCCTTGAAGATACGGTTTCTGCATAAGGAATAACGCTGTCTTTAATGGTTAGAACCTTTATCTGGACTGGAGCTAACCAGAAAGGAAAGGCTCCGGCATAATGTTCTATGAGCACCCCAAGAAACCTCTCTAACGACCCAAGCAGAGCGCGGTGAATCATGATGGGACGATGAAACTGATTATCCTCCCCAACATAGACAAGGTCAAACCTTTCAGGCAGGTTGAAATCAACCTGCACTGTGGAACACTGCCATTCCCGACCAAGCACATCCCTAATCTTAAGGTCGATCTTTGGACCGTAAAAAACACCCTCTCCAGGGTCTATCTCATAAGGTAAACCAAGGGTTTGAAGGGCAGACTGCAAGGAGCTCTCAGCAAGGTCCCAACGCCTAACGTCCCCTACATATTTTTCTGGTCTTGTAGAAAGATAGACCTTGTATTCTTCAAACCCAAAGAGCTTAAGAAAATAGATTACCAGCTCAAGAACTTTGATCAGCTCCTCCTGGAGCTGGTCCTCTCGGCAAAAGATATGAGCATCATCCTGAGTAAAGCCTCTAACCCGCAGAAGACCATGCAAGACCCCGCTTCTTTCAAATCGATAGACCGTCCCAAGCTCACAGAACCTGAGTGGAAGCTCCCTGTAGGATCTCCTTTTCTGATTGTAAACATAGATGTGAAAAGGACAGTTCATCGGCTTTAGCTGATAGGCTCGATTTTCAAGCTCCATCGGGGGGAACATGTTTTCACGATAGAAATCAAGATGCCCTGAGGTCTTCCAAAGATCAAGAAGGGCAACATGAGGGGTGTAGAGGAGCTGATAACCTCGCTTTAAGTGCTCATCCTTCCAAAAGTCCTCGATAATCCTCCGAACTATAGCTCCTTTTGGAAGCCAGATTACTAAACCCGGACCAATGTCTTCCTCTATGGTAAAGAGCTCAAGCTCCTTCCCAAGCCTCCTATGGTCCCTTTTCTTTACTTCCTCTAAAAAGTTAAGATAAGCTGAAAGGTCCTCTTCCTTAAAGAAGGCTGTGCCATAGATACGCCAAAGCATCGGATTTTTTTCGTCACCCTTCCAGTAAGCACCAGACACAGAAAGAAGTTTTATAGCTTTAATTTCTCCAGTTGAAAGCACATGCGGTCCACGGCAGAGGTCAACAAAGTCCCCCTGCCTGTAAACAGAAACCTTATCTTCAGGTATCTCATCAATAAGCTCAAGCTTGAAATCTTCATTAAGACTCTGAAAGAGGGCTTTAGCTTCTTCCTTTGAGAGCTCTTCTCGTTTTAGGGGTAAGTCCTTGTCTATGATTTCTTTTACTTTTTCTTCGATCTTTGCTAAGTCTTCTTCGGTAAAAGGTCTCTCGTAGGCGATGTCATAATAGAAGCCTTCATCGATGGCCGGTCCAATGCCAAGCTTTGCCTTGGGGAAAAGTTCTTTTACCGCTTGAGCAAGAACATGAGAAGCAGTATGTCTTAAAACCAAAAGGGCTTCTTTATCTTCAGGATAAAGAGGCTTAAGAGAAAGGGAAGGTGCGCTGGAGTTAATGGGTGTGTGCCAATCTATGATCTCTCCCGATAGAGTAAGAAAGGCTACGGGTAAGCTCTTTTTTGGGTTTAACTCTTTGATTTTATCGAGGAGAAGAATAAGGGGAGAATTATCTGAAAGCTCAAACTCGCCTATACCTTCTAGGGATATTTTCAAGGGGGCTATGTTTCTCCTATCCTTTTGAGGTTTTTTTATTTGGTGGTAGGCGCGGGCGGGATCGAACCGCCGACCTCTTGCGCGTCAAGCAAGCGCTCTCCCACTGAGCTACGCGCCTATGTTTAACTTTAAACATAACTAAAAATTAAAACCTGTCAAGATGCTTTGAAACCCTCTTCCTTATTCTCTTAACCTCTTTTATGCCCCCCGAAGGTCCCATTTATTGTTAGCTTAAAGGCTTTTTATATCTTCTCACCACCTATGGTTGAAGAAAATAAAAAAAGTTAGTATAATACTTAAAATTCAAACCACTTTAGGAGGGGGAAAATGGCTTGCAAGGTTACTGACCAGGACTTTGAAAAGGAGGTGCTTCAATCACCCATACCGGTGCTCGTTGATTTCTGGGCAGCCTGGTGCGGTCCCTGCAGGGCAATTGCCCCTATCATCGATGAGCTTGCGGAGGAGCTTTCTGGAAAAGTAAAAGTCTGCAAGATGAACGTTGACGAAAACCCCATTACACCAGCTAAGTATGGAATTAGAGCCATTCCTACCTTGATCATCTTTAAAGATGGTCAACCCGTTGAGACGATAGTCGGTGCTGTCTCTAAAGCGACCATTTTGAACGCTTTAAACAAGGTTATGTAGCGTCATCATAAATGACAGAAAAGGTCTATGACCTCATAGTGGTAGGCGGTGGACCTGCTGGGCTTACCGCCTATCTTTATGCCAAGCGAGCCCTTCTTGATGTTTGCTTAGTTGAAAAGGGACCCATAGGTGGTCAGGTCCTTCTTACCGATTGGATTGAGAACTATCCAGGCTTTCCTGAGGGTGTATCTGGTTTTGACCTGATTGAGCTTTTTAAAAAACAGGTGGAAAAGCTTGGTCTTGAGGTCAAGTATGACGAGGCTATCGACCTAACCGTTGATGGGAACCTTAAGATTGTTCATTTAGCAACCGGGGAAAAACTAAAGGCTTATTCAGTAATCCTTGCTCTTGGAGCAGCGCCAAAAAGGCTTGGAATCCCGGGTGAGGAGGCTCTTATTGGGAAAGGTGTTTCCTACTGTGCCGTCTGTGATGGCCCCTTCTTTAGGGATGAAATTGTAGCTGTGGTAGGTGGGGGTGATACCGCCCTTCAAGAGTCCTTGTATTTAACCAGGTTTGTGAAAAAGGTTTATCTTATCCATCGGCGGGATGCCTTTAGAGCCATTCCCATTTTGCAGAAGAGGGTTCGGGAAAACCCTAAGATTGAACTTATTCTTAACTCCGTAGTCAGGGGAATCCATGGAAAAGAAAAGGTTGAAGAGATTTCAGTTGAGAACCTGCAAACTGGGGAAAGTTTTAAGCTTAAGGTGTCTGGGATTTTTATTTTCATCGGTCTTAGACCTCAGACGGAATGGCTTAAAGGAAAGCTTGACCTTGATGAAAATGGCTTTATCCTTACAGATAAAAACATGGAAACGAGCCTGCCTGGAGTTTTTGCCTGCGGAGATTGCGTGTCTAAAAAGTTTCGCCAAATCGTAATAGCCTGCGGTGAAGGAGCCGTGGCAAGCCTTTCAGCCGAAGAATACATTCAAAGGCTTAAAAATGCTTAAAGCTCTTTCCGTTTTTTTACTTTCTATACTTCTTTTCGGCTGCGCAAAAGTCCCTGAACCTTTGAAGTTCTTAAAGAGGGAGATTGCTCCAGCTGAAAAAGAGAAGCCTTTGCCTGAGCTTTTTGCTAAGGCTGAGAGAAACTTTCAAAAGGGCTATTACGACCTTGCCTACCAAGCTTACGAGGAGATCAAGAACAAGTATCCTGGGACCCCTGAAGCAGTCCTTGCTGAGCTTAGGCTTGCAGACATTAAGTTTTGGTCTGGCGAATACCTTGAAGCCATATCCCTATATGAGGAGTTTGAAAAGTTTTATCCCACAAACGAGGCTATTCCCTATGTGATCTTTCAGATAGGAACCTGTTATTATAAGCTCAGACAAAGCATCGACAGAGACCCTACCTTTGCCAAAAAGGCGATAAGCCACTATGAGAGGCTCTTGCAGAACTATCCCAACAGTCCCTATACCTTAGAAGCAAAAAAGCGTATCCAAGAATTAAGGGAACTCCTTGCTCAGCACGAGCTCTATGTGGCTAAATTTTACTACAAGATTAAGTATTACCGCGGAGCTTACAATCGCCTTCTCTACCTGATAGAAAATTATCCTGATACTCAAGCAGGCTCCATGGCTAAGTCTTTAGTAGACCTCTACTACCGTTTGGCTCTAAAGGAAACGGAAGAACTGAGAGAGGGAAAGAAAAGAGACTTCTTTGGCTCACCTGTGCCTTAAAAAAACTAAGTTATATCCTTCATTTCATTGCTTAACTCTTGAAAATTTATTTCGATCTCTCTTTTTTGAGGTTTTTCTACCTCAGTTTGTCCTTTTGCTGGTACTTCATAAGTAGGGGTTTTTTGGAAATCTTCGATAAAGAGGAAGGGTTCCTTAGCAGGTTGAGGAAAGTAGCCGAGCTTTTCAAGCTCTGCCCCAACATCCGCTCCACATCTTGGGCAGGTTCTTAGCTCCTCTGAAAAGATGTAACTACAACTGGGACACCTCATGTCTTTCCTCCTCGTTGGTTTCTAAAGCATCTCTGCCACAGCATTTCTTATACTTCTTTCCGCTTCCGCAGGGACAGGGGTCGTTTCTTCCTACCTTTTCCCTCTTGATAGGTTGATTTTTCCTTTCTTCCTCGGCGAACACATCCTTTTTGGCAAACTTAAGCTTACTTTCGTCTATCTCACCCTCTTCTAACACCATCTCTTGAACCTTTTCAGCCTCTTCTCTCAGCTCAATCCTGAATAGATAAGAGAGAGTGGTTTCCCTGATCCTTTTCATAAGAGAGACGAAGAGATGATAGGCTTCTTTTTTGTACTCCTGAAGGGGGTTCTTCTGTCCGTAGCCTCTGAGACCGACACTTTCCTTTACATAGTCAAGCATTAGAAGGTGTTCTTTCCAAAGGTTGTCGATGGTAGTAAGAAGGAAGTACTTTTCCAAATTCCTCATTAGGTCAGAGCCGATGTTTCTCTCCCTCTCTTCGTACTTCTGTTTAGTGAAGTCTTGAAGGTAAGTAAGGATCTCGGACTTTGTGGTTAAATTTTCAGGAAGCTTCAAGGGAAGAGCAAAGACCTCTTGATATCTCTTTACTAGGGCTTCGACCTCCTCCGGCTGTAGGTTCCTCTCGCTTAAGATTGTTTCCTCAACAAGCTCTTTACAGGTTTCGTCTATCAAAGAAAGTATCCAATCTTTGATGGATTGGCTCTTTAGGATCTCCTTTCTCTGAGAATAAATAACTTCTCTTTGCATGTTCATCACATCATCATACTCAAGGAGGTGCTTTCTAATGTCAAAGTGGTAGGCTTCCACCTTCTTTTGGGCTTGCTCTATAGCCTTAGAAAGCCAAGGATGTTCCAGCGGTTCGCCCTCAGGAAGACCAAGCTTATCGATGAAAGCTTTTATCTTGTCAGAGCCAAACAGACGAAGTAGGTCATCTTCAAGGGAAAGGAAAAACCTTGTGGTTCCTGGGTCACCTTGTCTTCCTGCCCTACCTCTGAGCTGATTATCAATCCTTCTTGATTCGTGTCTCTCTGTGCCGATGATGTAAAGCCCACCAAGAGCTCGCACCTTCTCGGCATCCTTTTGACATTCAAGAACCTTCTCATAGAGAACTTGAGCCCATCGTTCTGGGTACTTCGTAGTTGGGTCCTTGCCTTCTTTGGCCATGTTTAAGGCATCATACCAATCCCTCTCAGGGATTTGGCTCACATCATAGCCCTCCTTTTCAAGCTGCATCTTGGCTAAGCCCTCCGGGTTTCCACCAAGAAGGATATCGACGCCCCTTCCAGCCATGTTTGTGGCAATGGTTACCGCATGGGAACGCCCAGCTTGAGCGATTATCTGAGCTTCCTTCTCATGATGCTTGGCGTTGAGCACCTGATGGGGGATCTTTTTCTTCTTAAGCATCCTTGAGAGGATTTCGCTTTTTTCAATCGAAGTTGTCCCAACAAGGACTGGTCTTCCCTTACGGTAGTTTTCTTCTATTTCTTGCACAACCCTTTCAAACTTTTCCTTCATCGTGCGGAAGACAAGGTCGGGCAAGTCCTCCCTTATCATGGGTTTATGTGTAGGGATTACCACGACATCAAGGTTATAAATCTCCTTAAACTCAGCCGCCTCAGTTTCTGCCGTTCCCGTCATTCCAGCAAGCTTTTCATACATCCGGAAGTAGTTTTGAATGGTGATCATAGCCAAGGTCTGGTTTTCAGCTTCGATGCGAAGACGCTCCTTTGCTTCGATCGCCTGATGGAGCCCATCGCTCCAACGCCTTCCGGGCATGAGCCTTCCTGTAAACTCATCAACGATGATAACCTTCCCATCCTTCACCACATAGTCCACATCTCGCTTGAAAAGATGATGAGCCCTCAGGGCTTGATTAATATGATGAACAAGCCTCACATATCGAGGATGATAAAGGTTCTTTATCCCAAGAAGCCTCTCACACTCCGCAATGCCCTCCTCGGTTAGATGAGCAGATTTAGACTTCTCATCCACCGTAAAATGGACATCCTTCTTGAGCTTCCTGACGATTTCATCCACATAGTAGTAGAGGTCTGTGCTTTCTTCAGAAGGTCCTGAAATGATAAGCGGTGTCCTTGCCTCATCGATAAGGATGGAGTCTACCTCGTCGATTATGGCATAGTAATGCCCACGCTGAACCATATCCTCAAGGGAATACTTCATGTTGTCCCGAAGATAGTCAAACCCAAACTCTGAGTTTGTGCCGTAGGTAATGTCGCAAAGATAAGCCTTCTTCCTCTCCTCATTGTCCATGCCAGAGGTGATGTAGCCTACAGTCAAGCCTAAAAATCGATAGATAGGTCCCATCCACTCGGCGTCCCTTTTAGCAAGGTAATCATTAACGGTCACAATGTGAACTCCTTTTCCGGTTAAGGCATTTAGATAGGCTGGGAGGGTAGCAACTAAGGTTTTTCCTTCACCTGTTTTCATCTCGGCGATCTTTCCTTGATGAAGGACGATCCCGCCCATTAGCTGAACATCAAAGTGGCGCATCCCAAGAACTCGCCTTGCCGTTTCCCGAACAACGGCAAAGGCTTCAGGCAAGAGGGAATCTAAGCTCTCCCCCTTTTCTAACCTCTCCTTAAATTCTACCGTCTTTCTCTGAAGCTCGGCATCGCTAAGCTTCTGCATAGAAGGCTCTAAAGCGTTTATCCTTTCCACGATGGGTTTTAGCCTCTTTAGCTCCCTTTCGTTCTTTGTCCCAACTACCTTCTGTAAAATTTTGGTTAACATTTCGCTTTTACCCCCCTTTCCTAAATAGAAACCTTCTAAAATTTAATTCCTTTTTAGCTTTTTTGAAGCCTTTTGATAAACCGTTCCTTTTCGCTAAAGATGCACCCGCAGTATTTTTGTCGATAAATGCCAGCCTCAACGGCTAATTTTTTCCCTTCATAGTAATAGGGACGAAAATCTTGATAATAAAAAGAAAGCCCCTCCTTTTTAGCCACCTCTTCCCCGATATCTCTAATGAGCTCATGGAACTGTAAGGGGCTGAAAAGAAGAGTAGTTGAAAAAGCAGAAAATCCAAGCTCCTTTGCTTTTTTTGCTGTTTTCGAAAGCCTAAGGTAATAGCAAACTTCGCATCTTTTTGGACGGTGAGGTTCAAAAATTACTTTAGTAAGAAAGTCCTCAAGGTCATAGGCATTCTCAAAGATGACCTCAAAATCTAAAAGCTTTGCTACTTGAGTTAAGGCTTCCCGTCTTGCAAGATACTCCTGAAGGGGATGGATGTTTGGATTGTAAAAATAGCCTTTAAATTCTACGCCATAAGCTTTAAGGTGTTTGACCGGGATAAAGCTACAGGGACCACAGCAGATGTGAAGAAGAAGCATAATTTCTAAGCCGAAAGCTTTAGCCCTATCTCAGCAAGCCTTTTACCAAAGGCTCGAAGGATTGCCCTTTCTTCTGGGTCAATTTCTCGCTGGTTGTCAGGACCAGCTACATGAGAGGGACCATATGGACTTCCGCCACCTTTGGTAAAAAGGAGTTCCTTTACCGAGTAGGGGACGCCAACAAAGACCATTCCTAAATGCAGAATAGCCGGCAAAAGGGAAAATATGGTCATTTCTTGCCCGCCATGAAGGGTGGAGGTAGAGACAAAGATACCAGCTGGCTTCCCTTCTAACGCCCCCTCTTGCCATAGCGGACTTAGCCTATCGATTTGGTTCTTTAGCTGAGCTGAGACTACACCAAACCTTGTCGGCGTGCCAAAGGCTATGGCTATAGCTTCGCGGAAATCATCAAGCGTAACCAACGGGACATCCTTCTGAAGCTCTTTACCCCTTTTCATGTCCTCTCGGGAATCGATTATTTCCTGAGGGATAAGCTCAGGAACAGTTCGAATAACGGGCTCGCAGCCTGCCTCTTTTACCCCCTCCGCCACCTCAAGAGCCATTTTGTAAGTGTTTCCATAGAGGCTATAATAGACTATTAGAACCTTCCTCACATTTTTTCTCCTTTCCTTATCACTTATTTAAAGTATAATTTAATTTTAAACTCATTTATTTTCAAGCTAAAAATTCTCTCCTAACGGACCTCTCTCCCCATACCTTTTGGGGCTCATAATCCAAGGATTTAAAATACCCTCTTGACTTTTTAAAACCCCCTTTTATGCTTAGTGGAATAAAGTGGAAAAAAGTGGAAGATAATGTTCAGAGGAAAATTCATCCATAGTGTAGACGATAAGGGAAGGATAAGTTTGCCTTCCCGATTCCGCGAGGTGTTAAGAATAAGGTATGGCTCGGAAACCCTTATCATCACAAACTTGCCTGAGTGTTTAGTAGCCTATCCTTTTGAAGAGTGGAAAAAGCTTGAAGAGAGGCTTTTAAGCATTCCCTGGAGCATGAGGGAAGGACGGGAGTTTCTACGCTACTTTTTGGGCTCGGCTGAGGAGTGCCAACCTGATAAGCAGGGAAGACTGCTTTTGCCCCAGGCTTTGCGCGAGGAGTACAACCTTGACCACGAGGTTTGCCTGCTTGGGATGCTAAACTACTTTGAGATTTGGCATCCAGAAAGGCTAAGGGAAAGGTTTAAGGATATTAAAGAAAACTTTTATCAGATCCTCGAGACGGTAAACCCCTACTTTGCAGACGGAAAAGCAGGCTTATCATGAGCCAGTTTTACTTAAGGAGGTTTTAGAGGGGCTTGATGTTAAAGAGGGTGGTGTTTATGTTGACGGGACGGTTGGTCTTGCAGGGCATAGCCTTGCCATTCTTGAGAGGTCTTCTCCTACCGGGTTTCTTTACGGTTTTGAATGGAACGAAGAAACTTATGACATCGCCCTTGAGAGGCTAAAATCTCATGAAGGCAGGTTTAAGCTTTATAAAGAGAACTTTGCAAAAATTCCGGAAATTTTAAACCAAGAGGGTGTTTTAGCTGATGGGGTGCTTCTTGACCTTGGTGTTTCCTCCTTTTTGCTTGAGGGTGTGGGACGAGGCTTTAGTTTCAAAAGAGATGAGCCCCTTGATATGAGGATGAGCCAAACCTTAGAGATAACCGCCTCAGATGTGTTGAATAGGCTTAGTTTTCCTGAGTTAGTAAAGGTTTTTGAAGAGGGAGAGGTGCCAAAGGCTTTTTCCTTTGCCAAGTTTATCTGCGAACAAAGGAAGCGTGCCCCCTTCACGAGGACTGTCGATTTAGTCCAAGCGGTTAAAGCCTTCTACAAGGGTAGGCGTGATTTAAACGACCTCTTAGCCGTTGTTTTCCAAAGCCTTAGGATAAAGGTTAATCAGGAGCTTCAGAATTTAGAAATAGCTCTGAAAGGAATTCCATCTATCTTGAAGAAAGGGGGTAGGTTTGTAGTCATCTCTTTTCATTCTCTTGAAGACCGGCTGGTCAAACTTTTCTTCAGGAATGACCCAAGGCTTAAGGTTTTGACAAAGAAGCCAATCACTCCAAGTCCAGAGGAGGTAAGGCGCAACCCTCGTGCTCGGAGCGCAAAACTCCGAATAGCAGAGAGGGTATAGCCATGGCAGGAAAGGTATACACAGTAAAACCTGGTGGCTCTTTTATGAAAGAAGCTCCGCGCCCCTCTCGAGGCGGTGTGGAGATGCTTAAACCAACCGTCTCGAAACCAAAAGTCCGCTCAGAAGAAAGAGAAGAAAGCTTACGAGAGGTTCTGATTGATTATCTAGAAAAGGGCGCGCTCCTTCTTTTAACCGTTCTTTTTCTGGTTGTATCCGTCTTCTTTGCCCACAAACTTTATCAATACTTCATGGTAAGGGTAGAAAAGGATAAGCTTTCTCAAGAGAACGTTTATCTAACTTCAGAACTAACAAGGTTAACCTCTAAGGAGATGCTTGAAGAAAAGGCTAAAAAGCTTGGGCTTAGACCACCAACAGAAAAGGATATCATAAGGGTGCCCTGATGAAAAAGGGAGGAAGGCTATTCCCTTGGGTGTGCATCTTTTGTTGTTTAGTTTTTATAATTTTATATATTACAACGGTAAAGAGTAGCCCCATTGAGAGGGTTCTAACTAAAAGAGGCTACATCCTTGACCGCGAAGGGAACCCCTTAGTTATCTCCCGAGACCATTACCGAGCCTATCTCCTTATTAAGGGAAAGGGGATGATAGGGGATGACCTTTCACCAGTGGTGCGAAAGTATCTTGCCCAAGGGGTAAATCTACCTGAAAAGGGAGTTTTCCTTCTTTCCGATTCCTTAACTCAAGAGGAGGCAGAACTTTTAAAACGGGAAGATAATGTCTTCGTGGAATGGAGCTTTGAGAGAAAGGTTATCTATCCAGGTTTAGAAGCTTTGGTTGGGAGAGTTAGCAATCAAGAGGGGGTAGCAGGCTTGGAAAAGGCTTTTGATGATAGTCTAAAGCAAGGGAAAAGCCTTCAGGTATCCCTTTCGCTTGACACAATAAAAAGAATATCAAACTTAGGGAAAAAGGTAAAAGATTTAGAAGAAATTCTTGTTGCGACGAGAAACGGAGAGTTGCTTGGTTTTTATTCTATCTTTACCACTCCCTTTTTCGAGAAACCTTTCCTTCTTCCACCCTACCTTCTTCCTTCTTATGAATTTTCAACTTTTGAATGGGAATTTGGAAAGCAAGAAGTTAAAAAGGATGGAGATTATCTTAGGATAACACCCCTTCATTTGGTGCAGGCTGAGCTAATAAGGATAAACGGAGAGAGCACAAGGTTGACTATTTTGCCAAGGTTTGGGGCTGAAGAGGCAACCATAAAATCTTTAGATTCTTCCTCTCAAGAAGCAAAGGAAGAAATCTTAGTTCTTCCGTCGCAAGAAAAATCTATCCATCTCATATCTGGGAAGGAGCGGGTTATCTTGGTTGTTAGAAACGGGGTCGAGCCCCGTAAGCTTTTACCCCTTTTTAAGGATAGCGGCGTCTTGAGATGAAACGGCTAAAGGACCTTTTGTTGAGAGATGAGGTTTTGGAAGAGTATATGGTAAACTGGGATGAGGAGATAACAGGAATTTCTGACCATTCGCAGAGCGTAAAAGAGGGATATATCTTTGTTGCAAGGCGGGGCACAAAGCTAAATGGGAAAGAATTTATACCAGATGCCATCAAAAGTGGGGCAAAACTTATCATTCAGGAAGATAGTATTGACTTAGACCTTTATGCCCCTCAGATTAGGCTTAAAGATTTTAAGGAAACCTTAGGAAAGCTCCTTTCCCGCTTTTATGACCATCCTCAAAGCTCGATCACTCTAGTTGGGATAACGGGCACAAATGGAAAGACTTCATCTACCTATTTTATTAAAGCCTTAAGCTTTGCCCTTGGAGTAAAAAGCGGCTACATTGGGAGCATCTATTACGATGTTGGGGAGGTTTTGCCCTCACGGGAGACAACGCCCTCAAGCTTTGTGCTTTTTCCTTTTTTAAAAAAAGCAAAAGACTTGGGGATAAAGCTTCTTGCCCTTGAGGTTTCTTCCCATGCTTTGGACCAAGATAGGATCTTTGGGCTAAACTTCTCAGCTTGCGGGTTTACCAACCTTTCAAGGGACCACCTTGACTACCACGGAGACATGGAATCCTATTTTCAAGCAAAGAAAAAGCTCTTCACAAAGTATCTTAAGGGGGATGGGGCAGCTATAATCTCCTTTGAGACAGAATACGGAAGAAGGCTCTTTAAGGAGCTAAAGACTTCTCGACCAGCGTTACGGCTTATCTCTGTAAACGATGACTTTTTCCGAGTAACCTTAATTCGAAGAACGCCATTCCTTGAGTTAGCGATGGAAATAGCTGGAAAGACTTATAATGTGAAGACAAGGCTTGTTGGCGATTTTCAGGCCAAAAACCTTGGGGTTGCTTTGGGGGTTCTCTATGCCCTTGGTTTTCCTGTTGATGACCTTGTGGAAGCTTTACCAACCCTTACCAATCCACCGGGTAGGCTTGAGCTTGTTGGTGAGAAAAATGGAGCCTATGTGTTTGTTGACTATGCTCATACACCTGACGCCTTAAGGTCTGCTTTAGAGAGCTTAGCTCCTCTTCAAAGAAATAGGCTAATCGTTCTTTTTGGTTGTGGGGGGAATCGGGATGCCGGAAAAAGACCGCTTATGGGCAAGGTTGCTGAAGAACTCTCTGACCTTATCATCCTAACCTCAGACAACCCGAGGTTTGAAGACCCAAAAATGATTATTGAAGACATAAAAAAAGGACTAACGGGAATGAAGCCCTGTTACGTGTGGGTCGATAGAGAGGAGGCTATTAAGTCTGCCATTGAAATGCTAAGGACTGGGGATGTCCTTCTTATAGCAGGGAAGGGGCATGAGGATTACCAAGAGGTGGAGGGCAAAAGAATCCCCTTTTCTGACCGTGAGGTAGTAAAGAGGCTTTTATCGGAGATTAAGTGCTAAGAGGGGACAAATGATTGCGAGGAGGGTTCTATCCACTGAGGATGTGGTTCGGGCAACGAAAGGAATTCTTTTAAACGGGGATATGGGCATTACTTTTTCCGGGGTAACCACTGATTCCCGGGAGGTTGAGCCGGGTTTTCTTTTCTTTGCCTTAAAAGGGAAAAGGTTTGACGGGCACGAGTTTATAAAAGAAGCCATAGCAAGGGGAGTGAAGGGAGCGGTTGTTGAACGCATGCCCGATTACCTAAGATGGGACGACCTGCCAAGGGATGTATCCATCATCCTGGTTAAGGATACCCTTTTTGCCCTTGGTGAGCTTGCAAGGTATGTTCGTAGCCTTGATAGCTATAAAGTAATCGCTATAACAGGCTCCTGCGGAAAAACGACAACCAAAGAGATGACCTATCAGATCCTTTCTAAATTTTATAAATGTGGAAAGAACGAGGCAAACCTCAACAACCTAATCGGCGTCCCAATGACCATTCTTGCCCAGGATAGGGATAAGAATTGGGTAATCCTTGAGATAGCAACGAACTCACCCGGTGAAATAGCAAGGCTTACGGAAATTACCAACCCAGACCTTGGAGCCATTACCTGTGTTTATGCAGCGCATCTTGAGGGATTAAAAAGCCTTGAAGGGGTCTTGGAAGAGAAAACCTCCCTTTTTGCTAAGATGAAAGAAGACGGCACGATCGTCTATTTTTATGACCAGGAAAACCTTCGCGAAAGAGCTAAAAACTTCCCGCAAACTAAGATTAGCTTTGGTTTTGAAAAAGGGGCAGACCTTTGGATAGAGAATTTTGAGGAGGTTGAAGAGGGAGCAAAGATAAGTTTGGTTTGGTCTGAGAAAAAGAAGGAAGTCTTAGCTAAGCTTAAAGGTAGGCATCAGGTCTTAAACCTTTCTGCAAGCATAGCCATTGCCCTTGGGACAGGCTTAGAGTTTGAAGAGGTCTGCGAGAAAATACCGGAGATAGAGGAGTTCTACAGTAGGCTTAAAGTCATAAAAACTGAAAATTTGGTCATCCTTGATGATACCTACAACGCAAACCCCGGTTCTATGGCTGTAGCCCTTGAGTATCTTGAAAATTTTCCAAAAGGGGACTTTAGAAAGGTAGCCATACTTGGCGATATGAAGGAGCTTGGGGAATTTGCTAAGTCAGCCCATCAAAGTATCGGGGAGCTTGCAGGAAGAGTCGCGGATTTTGCCATTTTTGTGGGTGAGCATGCAGAGGACTATAGAGCAGGCTTTGGAAAGGGCGATTGCTTTACTTTTGAGACAACTCAAGCCTTGTTAGAAGCTTTAAAGCAAGGGAAGATTGACCTTTCTCGGTGTGTGGTGTTAGTGAAGGGGTCAAGGGCTATGGAAATGGAAAGAGTTGTTTTGGCTTTGCTTGAGGGAGGTAGATAGGGCATGTTTTACCATCTTCTTTATCCGCTTTCTGAATGGATAAGCCTGTTCAATGTTTTTAAATACATTACTTTTCGGATGATCTATGGTTCCATCTTTGCCTTTTTGCTTGTTTATTTTCTTATGCCAAGGTTTATAAGGTTTATGAAGGAAAGGCAGTTTGGTCAGGTTGTGAGGGAGGAGGGTCCTGCGCATCATATGGTTAAGAGCGGGACCCCTACGATGGGAGGAGTTGTTATCATTCTTTCGGTGGTCATTTCTTCGCTCCTTTGGTGCAATCTTACCAATCCTTTTGTCTGGCTTGCCCTTTTTGTGCTTCTCTTCTTTGGGCTTGTGGGATTTGTAGATGACTACTTAAAGATCAAGCGAGGGAAAAACCTTGGTCTTACGGGAAAACAGAAGCTCCTACTTCAGGCTCTTGGTGTTTTGATCTTTTATCTTCTTCTTTTTGAAGCCTTGGGGTTTAGCACAACTCTTAACCTCCCCTTCTTTAAAAAGGTTGTTTTAGACCTTGGGATTTTTTACCTTGTCTTTTCCCTCCTCGTTATGCTTGGGAGTTCTAACGCTGTAAATCTAACGGATGGTCTTGATGGGCTTGCTATTGTTCCCTTCTGCGTTGTGGCCGGTGTATATCTTGTCTTTGCTTATGTGTCTGGGCATGTTAAGTTTGCCCAGTATTTATTCTTACCTTACATCCCATATGCCGGAGAGTTAGCCGTAGTGTGTGCTATCCTCGGCGGGGCTGGTCTTGGGTTCTTGTGGTATAACTCCCATCCAGCAGAAGTTTTTATGGGGGATGTTGGGGCTTTAGGGCTTGGAGGGGTGATGGGAGCTATAGCCATCATGGTGAAGCAGGAGTTTATACTGCTTCTTGCTGGAGCTATCTTTGTTGCTGAAGCCCTATCAGTAATCCTTCAGGTAGGATACTTTAAGCTTACAGGCGGGAAAAGAATATTTAAGATGGCACCCCTTCATCATCATTTTGAACTACTTGGCTGGAAGGAAAATAAAGTGGTGGTTAGATTTTGGATAATTTCCGTGATTTTTGGGCTTTTAGCCCTTAGCACCTTGAAGATAAGGTAGGATGAGCCATGGATGTTAGAGGGAAAAAAGTAGTGGTAGTAGGCTTTGGCAAGAGCGGGCAATCCGCGGTTAGGCTCCTTTTGGTGAAAGGGGCAAATGTAGTGGTAAGCGAGTCCAAACCAAAAGAGGAGCTCCCACCTTCTATGGTTTCTTCCTTTGAGGTTCAAGGGGTAGTTTTTGAGGCTGGAGCCCATCGGGAAGAAACGCTCGGAAAAGCTGACCTTGTGGTTGTAAGCCCAGGTGTTCCGCAAGAAGTTTATCTGCCTGCTTTGCGAGCGGGGGTTCCTGTTATCTCTGAGCTTGAATTAGCTTGGTCCTATCTTTCTGAGGATGAAAAAAAGAGAACTGTTGCCATAACGGGAACAAACGGAAAAACTACGACCACAGCCATGGTCTCAGACCTATTTAAGTTTGCCGGAGAAAAGGTGTTTACCGGTGGAAATTTCGGGATACCTCTTTCAGACTATGTGCTCTCTAATGTTAAGGTTGATAGGATTGTGCTTGAAGTGTCAAGCTTTCAGCTTGAAAGAATAGAAACCTTTGCCCCAAAGGTTGGCGTCCTTCTAAACATAACTCCAGACCATCTTGAAAGGTATCGAGACCTGAAGGAGTATGCCTACTACAAATACAGGCTTTTTGAGAATCAAACTCCAGAGGACTTTGCCATCTTAGCAAAAGCATTGCCCTACTTTGAAGATTTTAAAGGGATGGTTAAAGGGGAAAAGCTTTTCTTTGGGGAGAAGGAAGAAGCAGATGTCTCTGGCTACCTAAAGAACGGGTATGCCATCATAAAACCCTTTGGTGAAGAGGAAGTTTATTCCCTCCATAAATTTAAGCTTCTTGGGGTGCATAACCGTTTGAACCTTCTTTCAGCCCTTCTTGTGGGGAGGATCTGCGGGGTTAGTAAGGATGTGTGCCAAAGGCTTATAGACAACTTTATCGGCTTTCCTCATCGGATTGAGTTTGTGGGCACCTTTGGAGGGGTCCACTTTATTAACGATTCCAAGGCTACAAACGTTGACGCAACTCTTCAGGCTTTAAGGGGCTTGCCTTCTCCCATTATTTTAATCCTTGGTGGGAGGCACAAGGGTGGGTCCTATGCTCCGCTTATCCCTCTAATCAAAGAAAAGGTAAGAGTTCTTATCCTTATGGGAGAGGCAAGATGGATTATAGCTGATGAGCTTGCAAACCTTGTTGAAACCTATGTGGTGGAAGACCTTCCCTCTGCTTTAGCTGTAGCCTTTAAGACAGCAAAGCCAGGGGATACGGTCCTTCTTTCTCCAGCCTGCTCAAGCTTTGATCAGTTTAGGGATTATGCGGAAAGGGGCGAGGTATTTAGACAACTAGTCTTAGAGTATGCCCCAAAGTATCTTGGGAAAAAGGAAGAGGGAGTGGTGTATCATTGAGATGGATGATCGTTGCTGGAGGAACTGGGGGGCACATCATGCCTGGGCTTGCCTTAGCTGAAGCCCTTCTTGAAAAAGGAAGGGAGGTTGTTTTTGTAGCCGGCTCTCGCCCTATAGAGAAAAGAATCCTTAAAGATAAGCCCTTTTCGGTTTATCATCTTGAGGTTGAAGGCTTTGTTGGAAGGTCTTTGCCAAGAAAAATAATTGCCCTTTTTAAGCTTGGTCTTGCCTTTTTACGGTCTTTACAGCTTGTTAGATACTTTAACCCTCAGATTATCTTTGCCGAAGGGGGCTATGTTTCTATACCCGTCGTTTTGGCGGGGAAGCTACTTGGGAAAAGGCTTGGGCTACATGAGCAGAACGCTATCCCAGGCGTGGCAAACAAGCTCCTTTCCCGTTTCGTTGACAGGGTGTTCATCTCCTTCCCTGAGAGCAGAGATTATTTCCCGAAGGATAAGGTAGTTTTTAGCGGGAATTTTGTCCGACGGTCTCTTTTTAAGAAAAGAGAGAATGAGAAAGAGGATGTTTGCCTTCTCATCCTGGGGGGTAGCCTTGGGGCAAGGTTTATAAACGAGCTTTCTTTAGAAGTCTTGCCAAAGCTTCTTGAAGAGTTTCCAAATCTAAGGGTTATCTGGCAGACTGGGCTTGATGACTATGAAAGGGTAAAGAAAAACTTTAATGAAGAAGCCTTCGGCGGAAGGGTTAAGATTTTGCCTTTTATCGATGATATGGGCTCTGTTTACAGCGAGGCAGACTTTGTGCTAAGCCGAGCTGGGGCAAGCACCATTGCTGAACTTTGCGCCCTTGCGATACCTGCCCTTTTTATACCCTTTCCTTATGCCACGCACAACCATCAGGAAAAAAACGCAAAGGCATTGGTGGAAGCTGGTTGCGCTTTTATGCTAAGGCAAAGCGAAGCTACACCGGAGAGAGTCTTAAGCCTTTTGAAGACTGCCCTTTCTCAAAAGGAGCTTAGGGTTAAAATGGGAAGAGAAATGAAGAAATTTTTTGACCCTCAAAGCATAGAGCGGACAATTGCTGAGATGGAAGCTTTAGTTTAAGGGAGATAGGTATGCTTGAGAAGAAGAGAAAAATCCATTTCGTGGGCATAGGCGGCGTAGGGATGAGCGGTTTAGCCCTTGTTCTCCATAAGATGGGGCATGAGGTTTCCGGATGCGACCTCTCCGAGAGTAAATACCTAGAAAAGGTTCGCGGAGCTGGGATACCCGTTTTTCTTGGACATCATCCCTCACATCTTGAGGGGGTTGAGATAGTAGTTTATTCTTCAGCTGTTTCTCTCGACCATCCCGAGCTTAAACAAGCTCGGGAGCTTGGGTTATGGGTTATACCAAGGGCTAAGATGCTCGCTGAAGTGATGAGCGTTCATCCAAAGAGCATCGTTGTTGCTGGCTCTCACGGAAAGACTACAACAACCTCCATGCTTGCTGAGCTTCTCTGCAAGCTTGGGCTAAAACCAACCGTAGTTGTGGGGGGGATCGTTAACAACCTGCAAAGCCATTCCTTACTTGGGGAGGGAACCTACCTTGTAGCCGAGGCTGACGAGAGTGATGGCTCTTTTCTCTATTATAACCCTTACATTACTATCATCACAAACATCGACCGGGAACACCTTGATTTTTACGCCGACTTTACCGCTATAAAGAAGGCTTTCAATAGCTTTATCTTGAGGACAAGCCCTGAGGGTAGGGTTATCCTTTGCGGAGATGACCCTGGTATTAAGGAAACGATTGCTGAGCTTTCTTTACCTTTTATCTTCTACGGTTTAGGCGAGGAGAACGAAGTTAGAGGAAAAGTTTTAAGCGATACCGCTTATCCAGAGGTTGCTGTATACCATGGGGAGGAATTTCTCGGGGTTCTTAAGCTTCAAGTCCCAGGGCTTCACAATGTTCAGAATGCCTTGGGTGTCATCGCCTGTGCCTTAGCTTTAGGCTTACCCATCCCGGAGGTTTTATCTGCCCTTTCTCAGTTTAGGGGGGTGAAAAGGAGGCTTGAGCTTAAGGGTATAGCTCAAGGTGCCCTAATCTATGATGACTATGCTCACCATCCAAGGGAGATAGAAGTTAGCTTAAGAGCCTTAAAGAAAAAACATCCGGATAAGCGCCTAATTCTTCTCTTTCAGCCCCATAGATACACCCGTACTAAAGCCCTTTGGGAGGACTTTCTTTTGGTGTTGAAGGAGCCTGATATCCTTATCCTTACGGATATCTATCCGGCAAGCGAGAAGCCATTACCCGGAGTCACTGGAGAGGCTTTATATCAAGCGGTAAAAGAAATTCGAAAGGAAAAACCGACCTTTTACGCCGAAAAAAGCAAGGCTTTAGGGGTGGTTAAAGCGCTTCTTTCTCCAGGCGACCTCTTTGTGACCATGGGTGCAGGGGATGTGTACAAAATCGGAGAAGCCCTTTTGAGCGCAACAGAAGAGAGAGATGGAAAAGCCCTTTCAGCTTAAGATTTTTGAAAAGTTTTTGAAGGAGAAGGGCATAGCTTACAAGGAGGATGAGCCTTTAGCTAAGCATACCACTATTAGAATAGGCGGTCCGGCAAGATTTATGGTTTTTCCAAAAAGGGAGGATGAGCTTCTTGAAATAGTAAAAAATGCCACGGAGCTTGATATACCTTGGTATGTAGTGGGAGGGGGTAGCAACCTTCTTTGTGCTGATGAGGGATTTCCTGGGGTGGTGATAAACCTAAGGAGTATGAAAGGGATAGCTGAGAGGTCGCTTGTTCCAGATGCCAATTTATTTCTTGAGGCTTTATCCGGGACTATGGTTGGCGAGGTAATAAGCTTTGCCAGGAGAAAGGGCTACTCTGGGCTTGAGTTTTTAGCTGGGGTTCCGGCAACGGTTGGTGGTGCGGTGCGGATGAACGCAGGAGCCTACGGAAGAAGCTTTTCCATGCTTGTTAGGAGGGTAAAGCTCCTCAAAGACGGGAAAATAGAAGATTATGAACCAAAGGATAGCGATTGGACTTATCGGTCCTTTCGCAAAGAAGGCATAGTAGTCTCCGCAACCCTTGAGTTAACAAAATCTAATCCAGAAGAAATCGAAAGAAAATTGAAGGAAATCTACTTTAAGAGGAAGGCAAGCCAGCCTTTAGCCGAGAAAACCTTTGGGTCTGCTTTTAAAAATCCGCCCTGTTGTTATGCAGGAAAGTTGATCGAAGATTGCGGGCTTAAAGGTTTTAGGGTCGGTGGGGCAAAGGTGTCGGAAAAGCATGCGAACTTTATCGTAAACCTTGGTTCAGCAACCGCAAAAGATGTTTTAGCTCTGCTTAGGGAGGTGCAAAAAAGGGTTTGGGAAAGGTTTAACATCATGCTTGAGCCAGAGGTTAAGTTTTTAGGATGCAGTATGTAAAAGAACTTTGGCAAACAAAGAAAAAGCTATTTTTAGGACTTACTTTTAGCTTGCTTGGAATACTCCTTGCTGGGCTGTTAGTCTATGCCCTATACTTTACTAAGCTTTTTGTGCTTAAAGAGATAAAAGTCTATGGAAATGTTAAGGTTAGCAAGGAAGACATTTTAAGGATGCTTGATTTAAAGGGTGGTGAGATATTATATCGTTTAGACTTAGCCCAATTGAGAGAAAGGCTAAAAAAACATCATCTTATTGAAGATGTTATGCTAAGAAGACAACTTCCTTCGACCCTTGAAGTGCAGGTTAAAGAGAGGTCTCCTCTTGCCATCTTAGTTCAGAACAATAAAGGTTATCTTGTAGACCGTAACGGGGTTATCTTATCTGAAGCTAAACCAGATGATATTTTATACTATCCTTATATCATCGTCGAAGATGAAAAGAATAAAAATGTCTTTTTCAATTTTTTAGCCTGGTTAAAACAGAATAAGAAGTATCTACCAGTCTATGAAAATCTGCAGAAGATCCTTTTGACAAAGGATAAGATTATTTTATACACCAAAAGTCATATAACTATCTATTTACCCCTCACAACTGCTAATGAATTATTTACGCTCTATTCTTATCTTGATAGGATTATGATTTACATATATGATAACCACTTGGAAGATCGTGTAGAATTGATTAGACTTGATTATCCATTTGGTCGGGCTTTGGTAAAATACAGAAGCGGTTAGGGGTGGTGTAGAATGAGCGGTGGTGCTTATTTAGTGGTTGATGTTGGGACGACTAAGGTCTGCGCCCTTGTAGGGGAGCTTAAAGGGAACGAGCAGTGGGTAACAGGCATAGGCGTTGTGCCTTCAAGCGGTTTGAAAAAAGGGACAATTATCCACCTAGAAGAGGCAACTTTAAGCATCAAACAGGCCATCGAAAAGGCTTTAGCTCAGGCTAAACAGACACCGCAGGTGGTGCTGGCAAGCATTGCTGGAAGCCATGTGAAGACCTGGACTGGTATGGGTGTTGTAGTCTTAAAAAATCGGGAAGTAACTCCAGAGGATGTTGAGGAGGTTATTCAAGCAGCTCAATCCATAGACCTTCCTCAGGACCAGATGATACTCCATGTGATCCCTCAGGAGTTTGTGGTTGACAATTTAAGGGGGGTTCAGCAGCCCATTGGGATGTCTGGGGTAAGGCTTGAGGCTCATGTGCAGTTGATCACTGCCCAGCGCTCTCAGGTGCAAAACCTCCTTCGGTGTTTCGAAAATTTAGGGATCGAGGTTTCGGCTGTTCTTTATCAAGGGTTAGCCTCTGCAGAGGCTGTTTTAACGCCAGAAGAAAAAGACCTTGGGGTGCTAATCATAGACCTTGGCGGTGGCACTACAGACTTTGCGGTTATCCAGGAAAATGTTCTTAAGTATGTAGGGTCAATACCTGTAGGCGGTGAAAACTTGACGAACGACTTAGCCATTGGGCTTCGCACCACTAAAACGGAGGCGGAACGAATCAAGATAGAAAAAGGGGTTTGCCTTAGAGAACTTGTTGATGAGCAAGAAGAGGTTGAGGTCCCAGGAGTTGGAGCGAGACCTTCAAGAAGGATAAGCAGAAAAGTTCTTGCTGAAATATTAGAGCTAAGGATGAGGGAGATACTCGAGCTGATAGACCAGAATATCTCTAAACATGTAGATAAAAGTCTTTTGACTGGTGGTGCGGTCTTAACTGGAGGTTCAGCCCTCTTACCTGGGCTGATCTATCTGACTGATCAGATTTTAGACCTTCCGACGAGGATTGGCTATCCTGTTAAGCTAAAAGGGCTTGGAGAGGAGATAAATCATCCCCAATTTGCCACAGCGGTCGGAATGCTTGTTTATGCTTTCCAAAACTATCAACTTGAAGAAATTAAAACATCTAAGGGGAAAGGGATTTTCCAGAAGCTCAAGGAGTGGATTAAAGGATTTTAAAATTCAAATTCTAAAGGAGGAAGGAAGATGGGTTTAGTCTTTGACATGGTAGATGAAGAAATAAAGCTTCAACCTATCATTAAGGTGATAGGGGTTGGGGGTGCTGGTGGGAACGCAGTTGCTCATATGATAAAAAAGGGAATAAGTGGAGTGGAGTTTATAGCCGCGAACACAGATTACAAAGTTCTTTCTCTAAACCCAGCACCCATTAAAGTCCATCTTGGGAAGAACCTAACCCGAGGGCTTGGAGCTGGTGGAAAACCTGAGATTGGAAGAAGGGCTTGCGAAGAGAGCGAAAGGGAGATTAGGGATTGTTTGAGGGATGCGGACATGGTTTTTATCACAGCAGGAATGGGTGGTGGAACAGGAACAGGTGCAGCGCCAGTTATAGCACGGATCTGCAAGGAAATGGAGATCCTTACGGTAGCAGTTGTGACCAAACCTTTTACCTTTGAAGGGAAGGTGCGGCAAAGGATAGCCGAAGAGGGACTTGAAGAGTTGAAGAAGTTTGTGGATACTTTAATTGTCATCCCTAACGATAGGCTTTTGACGCTTGGCTCACCTCAAGAAAAGCTTTATGAGATGTTCAAGAGGGCAGATGATGTATTATATTATGCAGTAAAGGGTATTTCTGACTTAGTGCTTTCCCCTGGTTATATTAATCTTGACTTTGCGGATGTTAAAGCGGTTATGACGGAAAGCGGAGGATTAGCGCTGATGGGAATGGGTGAGGCAAGGGGTGAGGATAGGGCTGAGCTTGCGGTAAACATGGCGATTTCAAGTCCGCTCCTTGAGGATATATCTTTGGCTGGAGCTCGGGGCGTGCTCCTAAACGTCACCGTTCATCCTGAATCCTTTACCCTTTATGAGACCCAGATTATTACCTCGACCATCCTTAAGGAAGTTCATCCAGAAGCAAAGGTCTTTTATGGTATAGTGTTCGATGAGTCTATGGAGGACCTTCTTAGGGTTACGGTAATCGGAACTGGTATCGAAAGGATTGGTGAAAAGGTAAAGGATGATAAAATAATGTCCCTTGAAGAGGGGCGAAAAAGAAAAGAGGAAAAACTTAGGAGGATTGTTGATAATGAGCTAATAGATGACATACTTGATATTCCAACCTTCTTAAGAAGAAGCGCTGATTAAGACCAAGGAGGGAAAGGAGATGAAGGAGATAGCGGTCTTTGAAGACCCTATAAAGAAACAACCGCTAAAGCTTGCCCTTTTTCGACTTGAGGAAATCGAAATTCCCCCTTTCCAACGGGACCTTTCAGAAAGCTTGAGAAAACAGCTTGAACTTGCCATCGATAAGCTTGGGTTCTTAACTCCTATTGTGGTGGTTCCTAAAGGTGGTAAGTATTATGTCGTTGATGGAAGGCATAGGCTTGAGGCTATGCGAAGCCTTGGAGCAAGAGAGATTTTAGCCATCGTTGTTGATGAGAAGATGTACCACTACATTCTTGAGTTCAACACTGAAAAACCACCGAATGTTAAAGAAAAGGCTAAGCAAGCTTATCGGCTTTACATGGATTTTTACCGTGAGGACCCAAACCTCATCGAGGATGAGCTTTATACTTACTTAAAAGAGCCGATGCTTATTACCTTTGGGTTTGCTATTGAGGAGTTTGATAAAAGGTTTCCGGCAAGCTTCTACGAGAGTTTTGTGGATAAGATCGATGATTTCCTTAGGGTGCCTCTAAGAGAGGGAGTAGTTGAGAGAAGAAACCGGGCAAAAGCCTTAATTGAGCTTAACGACATTGTTAATCAAAAGTATGCAAAGTTTGGTTGGGAAAACGCCCTCCTAAAAGGGGAGATTCTTCGGAAGGCAGTCCAAAAGGCTTACGGAGTGCGGGTAAGGACGATCGAGGACGATTTCTATTCCGCCGTAGAGCGAGTAAAGCAGGCTTGTCAAGAGTTATCTCAAGAAGATTTTGGAGATGTCTCCGAGCTATGATGAATTCAGATTTCAAACCCATACTTAGGCAGGTTGACGCCATCCCTGGGACCATCGATGGAAAGCCCTTCCTTTTTCTAAGAGACCCTGTGGGTTTTGTTGACGAAGTCTTACCAATTCCTCAAGAGGTGGTTTTTCTTCTCAGTTATATGGATGGTAACCATGACTTACGGGACCTACAAGTTTTGGCTACTCGGAAGTTTGGTCAGATCGTGCCCTTTGAGGAGGTTGTTAAGTTTGTGCAAACCCTTGACGAGAAGGGGTTTCTTTGGAGCCAAACCTTTGAAAAGATAAAAGAAAAAGTTTATGAAGCTTGGTTTGCCTTGCCAGCAAGACCAATGGCTCATGCCAACATGAGCTATCCTTTAGACCCTGAAGAGGCAAAGGCTTTTGTTGAAGAGATACTGAAGCTTGAACCTGTTGACGGAGTAAAGCCCCCACAGGTCCTTATAGCTCCTCACATAGACCTTCGGGTTGGTGCGAGGTGTTATGCCAGTTCTTACAAAAGGTTTAAGCTTCCGCCTGGGTCAAGGGTGATCATCTTAGGGGTTGGGCACTACCTTGACTATCCCTTTTCCGTTTTAACTAAGGACATGCACACTCCTTTTGGTCTTCTGCGTTTTGACCGGGGGGGCTATCTCTATCTTGCCAATTCAAAAAAGCTTGAACTCTTTCCAAACCATATTGTCCATCGGAGGGAGCATTCCATCGAGTTTCAAGCCCTTTTCTTACGCTACCTTGGGGGTGATTCCATCGTTTCCCTCCCCATACTCGTTGGGTCTCATCATTTGTTAGAGGCAGGAGGAGAACTTACAGACAGGTTTGTTGAGGGTTTAGCAGACCTAATAGATGAGACAACCTACATTGTCCTTGGCATAGATTTTTGTCATCTCGGTTTAAGGTATGGTGACCCATTCCCGGCAGGGGATGAGATTGCAGGGATAGCCCTGCGGTTTGACAAGAGGGTCATGGAGCTTGCTTTTCAAGGAGAGATTCAAGCCTTGAAAGAAGAGCTTATCAAAAATGAGCCTCTAAAATGCTGTGGTTCAGGGTGCTTGTATTTGCTTGCGAAGCTTATCGCAACTCTTAAAGCTAAGGCAACGGGAGAGATTTACAAGCAAGAAGCTCTACCTTTTGGGGAAGGCTCAATCGTTACTGTTGCAAGCGCAGGTGCAAGCATATAACTCCTAAAACCTTGTAAAATTCTTCTTGACAAAGCAATTTTTTTCGTTAGTATAATTTAGTAATATTATTTTTAAAAATCAAATAAGACTAACTATTAAGACTAACTATGAGAAATTGGATATCTAAACTTTCAAGTTTTATTCTTAATTTAAGCTTATTTTGGAAGGTTGGTTTTATTATTGGTGCTTGCGTTTTAGTTAACTTCGCTCTGACCTTTTATTTCTACTTTCTCTTTGAGGAGATCATGAACAACCCTTCTTTAGCTACGCAACAAGAGCTGCGCCTATACTTTGAACGGTCTCTTCTTTTTTTAATCATCTTTGTCTTCATCTTCCTAATTTGGGGAGCTCTTGCCTTTTATTATATGGTCAAAAGACCACTTGATAGAATGAGACAAAAGATCGCGGAACTAATCACTAACCCCCGTGCTTCGATGGTTGAGATGGAAAATATTTCCTGTCTTAGGGCAAGGGATGAGATTGGAAGCCTTGCCTGCACTGTCGAGAATTTAATTCAACAGTTTAAGGATTTAGAAATCTACAGGCACCTTATTGAAAACGATGAAGACCTTATGGATATATACACAAGGCTTGGTAAAACCTTAGAGAACCTAAGCCTTGGGGCTATCGTTATATACGAGGTGTCAAACTCAGCAAACACCATGTCCGTTGTTTACAAATCCGACGAAGACCTTGAGGTTAATCCAGAACCCCTTTTTAACGCTGATCATTGCCGAGCAAAAAGAACGGGTGAGGTAGTAGATTCTATCGGCACCCCTTCTCCGTGCAAGTATTATGAATATCAAGGAGTAACAAACCATGTTTGCATCCCCATGACCTCAGGGGGTAAGGTTTTAGCCGTCGTTGAAATCCATCTTCCAGGAACTATAACCACTTTAAAATCTAAAAAAATTATGGAAAAACTATCCATGGCGAGAAGATACCTTGAAGAAACCGCACCTGTTTTAGAATCTAAACGCTACGCTTTAGCCTTAAAGGAACAGAGCTTAAAGGACCCATTAACAGGGCTTTATAACCGCAGATTCCTTGAGGGAATACTTGATAACTTGACAGCACAAGTCCTTCGCCGTGGAACAACCCTTGGTGTGCTTATGTGTGACCTCGACTATTTTAAGTCCATAAACGATAAATACGGACATGATATCGGGGATTTGATCTTGAAGGAGCTTGCTAACCTTCTTGTTTCTTCTGTTCGGAAGTCTGACTTAGTGGTAAGGTTTGGTGGCGAGGAATTCCTAATCCTTCTTATTGACATGAAGGAGGGTGAATCGGAAAAGGTAGCAGAGAAGATAAGAAGAAAGGTTGAAGAGCATGAATTCAAAACTCCCAAGGGGATAATCAGACGGACTATTTCCATCGGCTGCTCCGAGTTTCCCGTTGATACCACTCACATCTGGGAAGCAATAAAGTTTGCCGATGTTGCTCTGTATAAGGCTAAGGAGCTTGGGAGAAATAAAGTGGTCAGATTTCAAAGAGAGTTCTGGACAAGCGAAGAATACTAAGGTAAAATTAGCCAACCTCTATGTTGGAAACTTTAATCCTCCTCAAAAAATTTTTCCTTTATCTATTCTATCCCTCCACCTTGATCTTCCTTTTTCTTCTTTTGGTTACGATTTATGTCATTCTTGAAAAAAGAAGGGGAAGAAGAAGGCTTCTCCTTTTTGTGGCGGTTTTTCTGTATTACCTCTCTACAACACCAGTCCTTCCTTACCTACTTCTTAAATCTTTGGAAAGGGGAGTAAAGCAACCCAACATAGAATTAATCAAAGAAGTTAAATACATTGTCCTTTTGACCGGGGGTATAAACTTCGGTGAAAACCTAAGCTTAGAGGAAAGGATAACGAGCGAAGGGATGAGAAGGCTTTTAGGCACGCTAAAAATCCTAAGGGAAAACCCAAAAGCAAAGCTTATCATCTTAGGTGGTTCTTATGAAGAAGGAAGGGAGGCTGAATATTATCGTAAGCTTTTAGAAAACCTTGGAGTAAACGCTTTGTCTATTGATACCCCGCTTGACACTTTGAGCTCAGCAAAGGATTTGAAAAACATCTTACCTCAGGGAGAACCTTTTTTGCTATTAAGCTCAGCCTATCATCTTCCAAGGGCAACCCTTCTCTTTAAAAAGGAGGGTCTAAATCCTATACCCTATCCGACACATTTTGCCCATCATCTTTGCGTGCCCCGTTTGACCTTAAGAAACCTCTTTCCTAAACCTTTATACTTAGACCTAACGAACATCGCCATGCACGAATACCTTGGCTTAGCTTACTATAAGTTGAAATTTATGATTGTAAAATAAAGGCCGTAGATAACAGTTGCTTGGCAGGATGAGCGACCTTACTCAATAGGGGTGCTAAGATGACTTTAGAGAAATTTCTTTTAACTAAAATTTTAGAAGAGCATAGTCAAACCATAGATGAATTTATACATAAAGAGGGTGAAAAGATCTTGCAGGTTGTTGAGCTTTGCGCTGAAGCCTTTCGTCAAGGAAGAAAGCTTCTTATATTTGGCAACGGGGGGAGCGCGGCTGACGCTCAACATTTGGCAGGAGAACTTGTAAACAGGTTTAAGCTTGAGAGAAAGCCCCTTCCAGCCATTGCTCTAACTACCGATACTTCAGTCCTCACCGCTATTGCTAACGACTACGATTTTTCATTGGTGTTCGTCAAGCAGATTGAAGCTTTAGGGAAGGAAGGAGACGTTGCCCTTGGGATAAGCACAAGCGGAAATTCCCCCAATGTTCTCCTTGCGCTAAAGCGGGCAAAGGAGCTTGGTCTAACCACCGTTGGTTTAAGCGGTGGAACAGGCGGGAAGATGCCAGAAGTGTGCGATATCCTTATCCTTGTTCCTTCATCAAACACACCAAGGGTTCAGGAAGGACATCTCCTTTTCCTTCACATCTTCTCCGAGCTACTCGAGAAAGTTCTCTTTACTTAATGAAACGCTAAGCGATGCTTCTTGCCATTGAGACAAGCTGCGACGAAACCGGAGTTGCTCTGTTTAATCTTGAAGGTAGGCTTGTCCATTCCCTTCTTTACTCTCAGGTTGCTCTGCATTCACCCTTTGGCGGAATCGTCCCTGAGATAGCAAGCAGAAAGCAGCTTGAAGTCTTACATCCTTTGGTCAAAAAGCTTTTAGCTGAAGCAGGGGTGAGTCCAAAAGACCTAAAAGTCATCTCGGCAACCCTTGGACCAGGGCTCATAGGGTCTCTACTTGTTGGCGTGACCTACGCAAAAACCCTTTCCCTAACTCTTGGGATACCCTTTATCGGGGTTGACCATTTGTCAGCCCATGTCTTTAGCATATTTCTTGAGAAGAAGGTTGATTTTCCCTTCCTTGGGCTTCTTGTTTCTGGGGGGCATACCGCGCTTTTTTTAGCTACCGATTTTGACCGTTTAGAGCTACTTGGTCACACAAGGGACGATGCCGCGGGCGAAGCCTTTGATAAGGTAGCAAAGCTCCTTGGTTTGCCCTATCCCGGAGGTCCAGTTATAAGCAAGCTTGCTGAAAAGGGAGACCCAGACTACTACGAGCTTCCCCGCCCTTTACTTACCAGTCAAGACTTTGACTTTAGCTTCTCTGGACTTAAAACCTTTGTGCTTCATCTTGTGAAAAAAGAGGGAGAGGGACTAAAGGTAGAGCATCTTTGCGCTGGGTTTGAGAGGGCTATCTGCGAGGTCCTTGTGGAAAAGACAGTAAAAGCGGTTAAAAAGCTTGGTATCCCAAGGGTTGTCGTTGGGGGCGGGGTTGCGGCAAATAAAAGGTTAAGGGAGTTTTTTCAGAAGAGGGCGGAGGAAGAAGGTTTTAGCGTATACTTTCCCTCGACGGAGCTTTGCACGGATAATGCGGTTATGGTTGGCTTTCTTGCCTATAAAAAATGGGAAAGGAAAGAATTTACTCCCCTCTCAGCAGAGTGTTATGCCAGGGCAAAGTATAAGCTTAGGGCTTCAAGCCAAGCTCCTTGATCTTCTTTTGGAGATAAGCCCTTTCAATACCGATTTCTCTTGCCGTTTGAGAGACATTCCAATCGTTTTCTTCAAGCCTTCTTCTTAAATATTCCCGTTCAAACTGTCTCTTAGCAAGCCTATAATCCTTGAGAGTGAACCAAGGCTCAAGCCTATCTTCCTTCTGAAGTTTAAACCTTCCTCTAAGCTGAGATATAAGGTCTGGGGGAAGGTCTGAGAGGGTTATTTCTTCTTTGTCTCCAGCATAGATTACCAATCTTTCAACGGTGTTTTTAAGCTCCCGAACATTGCCAGGCCAGCTGTAGTTTAAGAAGAGTTCTATCACCTCAGGTGCTAACCTTTTTACTCTGTGAGGCATCTTCAAGGCAAACTCAGCAAGGAACTCTTCAACAAGAAAGGGTATGTCCTCCTTTCTATCTCTAAGGGCTGGGACCCTGATTGGGAAAACATTTAACCGATAGTATAGGTCTTCGCGGAATTTTCCTTGGGCGATGAGCTCCTCTAAATCCTTGTTCGTTGCTGCGATAACCCTAACATCAACCATGATGGGTTGAGAACCACCAAGCCTTTCTATCTTTTTTTCTTGCAGAACTCGAAGAAGCTTTGCTTGAGCAGAAAGGGACATGTCCCCTATCTCATCAAGAAAGATTGTCCCCCCGTGGGCAAGCTCAAACTTACCTTTCTTTGCTGACCTTGCGTCCGTGAAAGCTCCTTTCTCATAGCCAAAGAGCTCAGCCTCAAGAAGAGTTTCAGGGATGGCAGCGCTGTTCACCTCAATAAAAGGCTTATCTCTTCGGTCTGAGTTTAGATGAATGAGCCTTGCCACAACCTCTTTGCCTACCCCAGATTCCCCGTAGATAAGAACTGTAGTGTCAAGCTTTGCCACACGGTTTATGAGCTTTCTTAACTCTTCAACGGCTTTAGAGCTTCCGGTAAGCTTTACTTCACCTAAGAGGGCTGAACGAAGCCTCCGGTTTTCTTCTTCAAGGCTTGCAAACTTTAGAGCCTGCTCCAAAGTGAGAAGCACTCTCTCATAGGAAAGGGGCTTTTCGATGAAATCAAAGGCCCCAAGCTTTATAGCTTTAACCGCGCTTTCAACTGTCCCATGCCCGGAGATGATGATGACAGGTATTTCCGGATATTCTTTTTTTAGGTGGGCTAAGACCTCCATGCCGTCAGCATCCTTTAGCCAAAGGTCAAGGAAGACTGCTTTCGGTCTTTGCTCTTTTAGAGCCTTAAGAAAGTCTCTTGCCAGAATAAAGCTTTTTGCGGAATAACCCTCATCCTGAAGGATGCTTACCAAAACTTCGCAGATGGGCTTTTCGTCGTCTAAAACCCAAACCTCAGCCTTCATACATTATTTTATTATATTGCGAATTTGGTCAAAGTTAAAGAAAACTTTGAAGCACTCAAGGACTGAGGGAAGACATGGATGGGCTGCCTCCCCGAGTGTTAGGCGAGGGGTCTCCCTGTAAGACGTCGCCCGAACGAAGTGAGGGATGCCTTGCTATCGCTTAGCAGGACAAAGTAAGTTGTCCTTTTTTGAACAGCCCCAGCTTGAGAATGGGTTTGTTGTTGGTTTATTTCAAAGAAGTTTGGTAGAGGATTCCACTGTGGTAGAATCTGTGTTAACCTTTTGCCAGAGGTTAAACATCAAGGTCATTGTTGAATATGTTGAGAATGAAGAGATACTGATAATGCTTAAGAACTTGGGCGTGCCCTTTGGACAAGGATACTTTCTTGGAAACCAAGCCCGGACCTTAATTTCCCTGACCTTGATATTCGTTGATCCTTAAATGCCTGAAGTCGTTGGACTTTATCTTCATGTGCCCTTTTGCCTCAAGAAGTGTCCTTACTGCGATTTCTATTCCGTCGCTAAAAAGCCTAACGAAAAGGAATTTTTAGCTATCGTTAAGGAGGATATTAGGCGGAAAAAGAGCCTGCTTGAAGAGCGGTTTTCACTACGAGAAATACGAATAATCACCTTCTATGCCGGAGGGGGGACGCCAAGCCTTCTTTCTCCGGCTTTTTATGAAAGCCTTTTTTTCGAGCTTTCCAGGCATTTTAACTTTGAACCAGTTGAGTTAACTATTGAAGCAAACCCCGAGGGCTTAACTCTTGAAAAGCTTTTAGGCTATAAAGAGGTTGGGTTTAATCGTTTAAGCCTTGGGGTCCAGTCCTTATCAAACCGGGGGCTGCGTTTCCTTTCACGGGTCCATAATGCTAAAACTGCCCTTAAAGCCTTAGAGATGGGGGCTAAGGTCTTTGAAAACCTCTCCGTTGACCTGATCTATGGCTATCTTGGTCAAGGTGTAAAAACCCTTTTAAAAGAGTTGAGCCAGCTTTTAAATTTTCCGGTAAGGCACATTTCCCTCTACGAGCTTACTCCCTATGAGGGGACCCCATTTGCTAAAAGGTTTGGGGAAAGGCAACGGCAAAAGAACCTTCGCCTTGGAAGGAAGCTCTTTTTAGCTTCTCACGAATTCTTAGAGGAAAGAGGCTTTATCCACTACGAAATATCTAACTACGCACAACCTTCCTATTTTTGTCAGCACAACCTCCTCTACTGGGAGTTTAAGCCTTATCTTGGGATTGGACCGGGGGCTGTATCCCGTATAGAGAACCTTCGGTGGAAGGATGATGAAGTTTTAGAGGAGCTAACACCCCTTGACATGGTAAAAGAGATCATCTTCATGGGGCTTCGGATTCGGAAAGGATTTTCCACTCTTCAGATCAAAAGGCTTTTAGGTTTTTCCATTCCTAAGGAAGATTTAGAGCCTCTTCTTAAAGAGGGTTTGGTGGTTCTCGAGGGGGAGCGAGTTTGTCCGACCCTTGAAGGGTTTTTAAGGCATAGCTTAGTGGTAAAATACCTCTGGCAAGTTATTGAAGCTTTGTATAAAGAGGGAGGAAGATGAAGGTTTATTTTATTGGTATCGGTGGGATAGGTATGTCAGGGGTAGCAGCTCTTGCTAAGAGGCTTGGGTATGAGGTTTCAGGCTCGGATAAATTACCCCTCTATCCTCCAGCAAGCGAAATCTTAGAAAAAGAGGGGATCCCAATTTTTGAACCAAAGAAAGAGAACATCGAGCTTTTTAAGCCGGACCTAGTGGTCGTTGGGAACGCTGTAAAAAGAGACCACCCTGAAGTAGAGGCAAGCCTTAATATGGAAAAACCGCTTCTTTCTTTTCCGCAGTTTCTTTCTGAGCATATTTTTTTCGGAAAAAGGGTCCTTGTTTGCGCGGGAACCCATGGAAAAACAACCACAACCTCCCTATTAGCTCATGCCCTTTCAGCCCTTTCTCAAGACCCTACTTATCTTGTGGGTGGAGTCTTGCGAGAAACAGGGCTTAATTTCCGTTTTGGGAATGGGGAATGGGCAGTCGTTGAGGGGGATGAATATCCTTCAGCCTTCTTTGACCCTTCTCCAAAGTTCAAACACTACAAGCCCTTTGGTCTAATCTTAACAAGCCTTGAGTATGACCATGCCGATGCCTATCCGGATTTTGCTTCCTTGGTAAAGGTGTTTAATGATCTTGTAGCCGAGGTTCCGCGAGAGGGTCTTATAGTAATAAATTGGGATTACGAAATTTTAAGAAGGCTTGCAAGAGAAGCAAAGGCAAGGGTTGTTAGCTACGGTAAAGACCCGAAAGCCGAGTTTCGCCTACTTAAAGCAACTACCACCTTTGAAGACGGTCGCTTTAAAACAAGGATCATCTTTAAGCATGAGGAAAGAGAAATTGAAGCGGGCAAGGAAGGGGTTCTCCCCCTTCCCGGTGAATATAACGCCCTTAATTTCATTGCAGTCTATGCCCTGCTATACCATCTTGGTTTTTCGGAAGAAGAAATTATCAAGGCTTTAGAAAACTTTGAAGGGGTAAAAAGAAGGCAGGAAGTGCTTTATGCAAAGGGGAATATTGTAGTGATTGACGATTTTGCCCATCATCCAACCGCCGTAAAAGAAACCTTTCTTGGGCTAAGGGAGGCAATAATCCCCGAGCGAACCATCATAATCTTTGAGCCACGCACTAACACCAGCAGGAGAAAGATCTTTCAGGTAGACTACGAAGAGGTCTTAAGCTTAGCGGATGAGGTGTTTATAAAAAAGTCGCCTCTTCTTGAAAAGGTGCCCCCAGAAGAAAGGCTTGATTTGGAAAGGCTGATTCAAGGTATAAGAAGAAGAGGTAAAAAGGCTCACCTTTTAGAAAATGGTTTTTTCCCACTTATTCTAACTGAGGAAAAAACTCTCATAGTTTTCATGTCCAGTCAGTTCATGTGGGAAGAAATTCACAATCTTTTAGGCTCGCTCAAAAGTTATGCTTAAATTTTAGTTGTGTGAAAGAAGGAGAATTTTTCTTCAAACTGGAGGGTTTTTCTACATACCCATATCCTTTAGCTATAACCTCTTTGGCAGATGAGGGGCATATTATCCTTAGGGTAAATCAAGCCTTTCTTACCACCTTCAGGCTTGAGAGAGAGCCTTTAGGGCAGCCCTTGGAAAAAGTTTTAGGCTATTTTTCCTTTTCTCCTGGGTTAAGCCTTTTCCCCTATGAAGGAGCCTTTTACTATTCCATCACCCTGAGTTTGGATGAAGGAAGGAATCTTCATATTCTGATTCGCGATAGAGACCTTTTTAAGTTCCATCAGTGGTATCATACGGATAGGCTTATGAGCCTTGGAAAGCTTGCTGGTGAAATTTCTCACGAATTGAAAAATCCTCTTTCAGGGATCCTCCTTTATGCAGAGATGTTAAAGGATGAAGTCCCAAGCGGGAGCAAAGCCAGAGAGTTTGTGGATAAGATTATAGACCTTGCCAGGCGTTGTCGAATAATTACAAAAACCCTTCTTGATTTTGGAAAGCCTGATGCTGAAAAGAAAGAATGGATTGACCTTAACCAGGTGATACTAAAAGTTTACAATTTTTTGGTAGATTATCAAATCTTCCGAGAGGTTGAGTTTGAGATGAAGCTTGACCCAAAGCTTCCTCCTTTTTATGCAAGCCAAACCCAGATGGAACAGGTGATGCTTAACCTTTTCATCAACGCTGCGGAAGCCATGAAAGGAAAAGGAAAGATATATGTTGAGACTAAGGCAAGACCTGATAGAATAATCATCGTGGTTGAAGATACAGGACCTGGTATACCTACCGAAGTTTTGCCTTACATCTTTGACCCCTTCTTTACCACCAAGGAAGGTAAAGAAGGGGCTGGGCTTGGTTTAGCCATCTGCGCTAACATCATTAAGCACCACGGCGGCACCATAACCGCTTATAACGCCCCAAAAGGAGGGGCAGGCTTTCAGATAAGATTACCATTACCAACGAGGGAGGCGTTGAGAAGCGATGTCTTTTAAAGCTAAGGTGTTAGTGGTTGATGATGAGCTTCCTATTAGGGAAAGCTTAAGTCATACCTTTCAGAAGGAGGGCTATTTAGTTGATGTAGCGGGCTCTGCCACCGAAGCAAGGAAGCTCTACTCTCAATACGAGTATGATGTCGTCTTCTTAGACCTTAAGCTTCCTGATGGAAACGGTTTGGACCTTTTGCAAGAGTTCTTGGAGCAGAGCCTTGATACCCAGTTCATCGTCATCTCAGCCTACGGTAACATCGAGACTGCGGTAAAGGCTTTGAAGATGGGCGCCTTTGACTTCCTGGAAAAGCCCTTTGACCTCTTCACCGCAAAGCACACCCTCGAGCAAGCCTTAGAAAAGAAAAAACTTCTTTTAGAAAACCTTTACTTGAAGCTTAGCTTAACGGAAAGGGATGAGAGGATACCCTTTATCGGAAAGAGCCAGGCGATAAAGCAGATTTTAGAAAAGGTTAGAATGATCGCTCAAACGGACACCACGGTTTTGATCACGGGAGAATCGGGAACTGGTAAAGGGCTTCTTGCCAAAAAGCTTCATGAGCTTGATACCATCTACAAAGGTCCTTTTGTTTGCGTGGATTGTAGCTGCATCGTTCCCACCCTTTTTGAAAGCGAGCTCTTTGGTCATGTGAAGGGAGCTTTTACTGGAGCCTTTACCTCAAAAGTGGGGAAGATAGAGCTTGCTCAAGGCGGAACGCTTTTCCTTGATGAAATAGGGAACATTCCCTTGGACCTTCAGGCAAAGCTTCTAAAAGTCGTTGAAGAGAAGGAATTTTCTCCTGTTGGAAGCTTAAAGATCGTTAAAGCTAAGGTTAGAATAGTTGCGGCAACGAACAAGGATTTAAAGGAGGAGGTCAAAAAAGGAACCTTTAGGGAAGACCTCTTCTATCGCCTCAATGTGGTGCATCTTCATCTACCCCCTCTCAGGGAGAGAAAAGAGGATATTCCCCTTCTTGCCCAGTATTTTCTTAATTACTTTAGCAAGAAACATCAAAAACCGATCAAAGGCTTTGCCCCAAGGGTTATGGAGCTATTCTTTAGCTACGATTGGCCTGGTAATGTCCGGGAGCTAAAACATCTCGTTGAAAGGCTTGTGATCTTTAGCAAAGATAAGGAGATTACCGAGAAGGACCTTTATTTTGCTGGCTTTGAACTAAGCAAAAGGGATGAGCCTATGGAAGAAACTGCTATTCCCATCCCCGTCCCCAAAGATAAAGCCAAAATCTTACCTCTTGAAGAGGTAGAAAAGATCTACATCCTAAAAGTGTTAGACCTCCTTAAATGGAATAAAAGTCTAACGGCTCAAGTTTTAGGTATCGACAGGAAGACTTTGAGGGATAAACTGAAAAAATGGAAATTTTCTTAGAGGTTTTTAAACATGAAAGCTCTTCTAATCTATCCTCGGTATCCAGACACCTTCTGGAGTTTTCGGCATGCCCTTAGGTTTCTAAACAAAGCTGCAACCCATCCCCCCCTTGGTCTACTTACCATAGCAAGCCTTCTTCCCCAAGATTGGAAGCTGAAACTCGTTGACCTAAACGTTTCGCCTTTGCAGGATGAGGATTTAGCCTGGGCTGACCTTGTTCTTGTCAGCGCCATGGCTGTCCAAAGGGAATCCGCAGAAGAGGTGATCAAGAGGGCTAAAGGGTTTTCTAAGAAGGTTGTGGCGGGTGGTCCTCTCTTTACTGTTTTCTATCAGGACTTTTGGGAAGATGTGGACCACTTTGTGTTAAACGAGGGAGAGATAACTTTGCCTCAATTTCTTTCAGACCTTGCTCAAGGCAACCCCAAAAAGCTTTATACCACCCAGGAGAAGGCAGACCTCAAAAAAAGCCCTATCCCAAGGTATGACCTGATTGACTTTAAAAGCTATACCTCTATGTGCATTCAGTTTTCCCGAGGCTGCCCCTTTAACTGTGAGTTCTGCGATGTCACCAATCTCTTTGGGCATGCCGTGCGAACTAAGTCCAAAGAACAGATCATAAAGGAGCTTGAAAACCTCTATCAGCTCGGCTGGAGGGGCTCAGTCTTTTTCGTTGACGACAACTTCATCGGTCCAAAGAGGATAACCAAAGAGGAGATCCTCCCCGCTATTATTGAATGGCAAAAAAAGAGGAACCACCCTTTTTATTTCTACACCCAGGTATCCATCAATTTGGCTGATGACGATGATCTTATAAGGCTTATGACCGAGGCTGGTTTTACCTCAGTCTTTATCGGGATCGAGACGCCGAATGAAGAGAGCTTAAAGGAGGCAAACAAACGTCAAAACATAAACCGGGACCTCGTTTCCTCTATTAGAAAGATTCAAAAGTCTGGTCTTGAGGTAATGGGGGGGTTTATCCTTGGCTTTGATAACGACCCACCCACCATATTTGACACTCTAGTGCGTTTTATAGAGAATACACGGATCATCATCGCCATGGTTGGCCTTCTTAACGCTCCCCCAGGAACAAGGCTTTACCAAAGGCTCCTTGAGGAGGGAAGGATCCTTGCCCGGTTCATTGGCAACAACACCGACATTTCTACAAACATCATTCCCAAGATGGGGTTTGAAACTTTAATCGAAGGCTACAAAAAGGTAATACGGGAGCTCTATTCGGTAAAGAACTACTATAGGAGGGTTTCAAATTTTCTCGACGATTATTCTCCCAAAGCTAAGTTTAGCTTATCTTTGTCTTATTTGAAGTGTAATTATGGGTATTTATTGAGTATTCCTAAGATACTTTTTCATTTCGGGCTTAAGGAAAAGGGAAGAAGCGACTTTTGGAAGCTCCTTTGGAAGACCATCTCTAAAAAACCAAAAGCCTTCTCTACCATCCTTGGTCAGGTAGTAAGCGGATACCATTTTAGACAGATCTTCAAGGAAGCCTTTTAGATTAATGTTAAATTTTTCACTAAACATCTGAAGAAGCAACTCGTAATGTTTAAATGTTTATTATCAAAATTATAAAAAATTAAAGAGGAGTGCCTATGGAAGTACTTATCAATCGTGCCATTCTGGAAGAGGGTTTGAGGGACCTTTTAGAATACAGCGAGGTCGATGTCCTTATTGCTGGGGCAGGACCATCGGGGCTCACCGCAGCTAAATATCTTGCCGAGAAAGGTTTTAAGGTTGTAGTCTATGAAAGGAGGCTCTCTTTTGGGGGTGGAATAGGTGGTGGTGGAAACCTCATCCCCAAGATCGCCGTCCAGAAGGAGGTTCAGCCTATCCTTGATGACTTTGGCATCCGCTATAAAAAGTACAACGATGAGGTCTTTACTCTTGACCCAGCAGAGCTCATCGCGAAGCTCTCCGCCAAGGCTCTTGATGCCGGGGCTAAAATCATCCTTGGGGCAAACGTAGACGATGTTATCGTTCGTGATAATCCTCCAAGGGTTGTTGGGGTTCTCTGGCATTGGACAGCCATTCAACTCTCCGGTCTTCATGTAGACCCAATCTACACGGCAAGCAAAGCTTTGGTTGATGCTACAGGGCATGATGCGGAGATCATCGCGGTTGCCGCAAGGAAAAACCCTGAGCTTGGCATTGACTTTGTGGGCGAAAAGTCTAATTGGACTGAGGTTGCAGAAAGGCTTGTGGTTGAGCATACAGGGAAGGTGGCCGAAGGTTTGTATGTAGCCGGCATCGCTGTTTGCGCAGTCTATGGACTTCCTCGGATGGGTCCAATCTTTGGTGGGATGCTCATGAGCGGAAAAAGGCTTGCTGAAATCATAGAGAGGGATTTAAAGGATGCCGCAGGAGCTAAAAAGGGAAAGAAAAAGGCTCGTTAAGTGTTCCTGGTGCGGGAAAATCATTACCTCAGAGCCAATATCTGTTAAAACCTGTTGTGTAAACAAGCCTTGGTATTTTTGCAGTGAAGCTTGCTACAAAAGCTTTACCCAAAAGTGGACAGCAAATCAGGACGCCTTAAAAAAGGGGAAAAGCATTCTAAGAAAGGGGAGCTTTTAAAGCCCTAAGCAGTTCCTCTACTTCAAAGGGTTTTACTAAAACCTCTTTAAATCCTTCCTGCTTAGCTAAGACCACCGTTTCAGTTTGTCCGTAGCCTGTTGCCAAGATGGCTTTAACCTTCGGGGTCGACCTTTCTAAGCTCCCTTAGAACTTCAATGCCGTTCCATTTTCCGGGCACCGTATAATCAAGGATGGCTAAATCAAAGGGACCCTGTACTTGATAGCTTTTAACCACCTCTTCTCCATTTTCGCAAGCAATTACCTCATAACCAAGCTCTAAAAGAAGCTCAGCTAAAGACTTTCTAATGGAGGCATCCATTACTTGAGTAGGGATTGGTGTATCTCAAGGAAACTCCTCACAACGTTTGGTGGGAGGACAAAAAAGAGGGGAGCCATTCCATCAGTCAATTCTTTGACAAAAGGTCAAAGTTTAGAGATTTGTTGATAAAATGAGGAAACTTTTTCCAGAAAAAGAGGAAGGAAAAATTTTCCTCTTGCCTGCTTAGGTCTACAAGGGCAATCGTAAGCTTCCAAAAAATAAGCTAACGAGCAAAAGTCCCCTCTATCAAATTGGCATGTTTTTTGAATAAACTCTTCAGGAGGTAGCGATGGCTAACATCCGAATAAATCCTCAGGTGGGTTTGCTTGAAGCTTTAGAGGCAGCTCAGCTTCTTGATAGGCGTTTGACCGCAACGGCAAACAACTTAGCAAACGTTGACACGCCCGGCTATAAGGCTGATGGTCTTGCCTTCCATGAGGTGTTGATGAGAAAGGTTGGACCAAGGTATCGCAGAGCTTTCAAAGAGACGGTGCCTTTCTTGCGGGATACTCAAGGATTTCTTGAGCCTACCGGATCTCCCCTTCATTTAGCCATCGTAGGAGAGGGCTTTTTCAAAGTGCAGACTCCTCAGGGCATAGCTTACACGAGAGCTGGAAACTTTACTATAGATGCCCAAAGGCGGCTTGTTACGCCTCAAGGCTATCCTGTCCTTGCTAACGGAGCACCAGTTATCCTTGACCCAGGGATGGCTATTGGCGGGCTTGTTACCATGGAAGACCTAAAGCTTCAGGTCTCGCCCGATGGGTTGCTTTCCATAGATGGCACAGAGATTGCTCGCCTTGATGTGGTAACCTTTGATGACCCAACCAAGCTTAAAAAGGTTGGGGAAAACCTATATGTGAGCGATGGGGCTCAGGAGATGATGGCGGTAAACTATGAGGTTAGGCAGGGATATGTCGAGAAGTCAAACGTTGAAGTTATACGGGAGATGGTTTCTCTCATTGAGATCCATCGAGCTTTTGAAGCGGTGCAAAGGAGCATAAGAGCCTTTGATGAAGCTACAGAACGACTAAATACTGCTACAGGGAGGTAAGGTATGATACGTTCCCTTTGGAGTGCGGCAACGGGAATGCAGGCACAACAGCTCCAGCTTGATACCATTGCTCACAACCTTTCTAATGTCACTACCCCGGGCTTCAAGAAGAGCCGAACGGAGTTTGAGGACCTTTTTTATCAAAACCTAAAGCTTGCCGGTGCCTTGACCGCAGACGGAGTTCAGGTTCCGGTTGGCATGCAGGTAGGGCTTGGCGTAAGACCGGTTGCCATAACCAAGCTCTTTACCCAAGGGGAGTATCAACTGACAAACCAGGAGCTTGACCTTGCCATTGAAGGAAGGGGCTTTTTCAAGGTGCTCATGGGTGGAGAGGAATACTATACTCGAGCTGGAAACTTTAAGCTTGACCGGGATGGCTACATCGTAACCCCTGACGGGGCAAGGCTTCAGCCAGAGTTTGCCGTCCCAACGGGCACATCCCGCATAGAGGTAACACCGGATGGGGTCATAACCGCCCTTTCTCCTACGGGTCAAGTCTTGGCTCAGGCTCAGCTTTTACTTTACGATTTTCCAAACCCAGCCGGGCTCTATGCCGTAGGAAGAAACCTATTTAAAGCCACGCCAGCTGCCGGAGATGTCATCGAGGGAAATCCGGGACAGAACGGCTTTGGCACCATCGCCCAAGGCTACCTTGAGATGTCAAACGTGGATGTAGTAGAAGAGATGGTAAAGATGATCATCACTCAGAGGGCTTATGAGTCTAACTCCAAAGCGGTAATAACTGCAGACCAGCTCCTTGAAATAGCAAACGGGCTGAAGAGGTAAGACATGGTAAGGCTTAAGCTTAAAGGTCTAACCCTTGCTCTTGGTTTTCTTATTCTTTCTTTAATGATTAGCCTAAAGCTTGGCTATGCGAACATGGTTTCAGAGGATGAGCTTAAAGGGATCTTTCTCAAGGAGTTTAAGGCGAGGCTTGGTTTAAAGGATGAGGAGGTTCGGCTTGAAAAGTTTCGTGTTGAGCCAAGGACATATGAGCTTAAGCGCAACCAGCCCTACCGTCTTGACTGGATTACCATGCCCCGCCCAGGCTCAAACACAGTCATCTTAACCTACACAGGATCAAACGGAAATCTTCAGGTCTTAAGGCTTTGGGGCTTTGTAGAGGTGCTAAAAAAAGTGCCAGTTGTTGTTAAGCCCCTTCAGGCTGGTGAGGTCTTAAAGGAGGAATATGTGAGCCTTGAGTTAAGAGAGCTTTCTCGTCTTCCTCACGATGTAGTCTTTGATGTAGGTTCAGCCCTTGGGAAAGAGGTTAGGATGAGCCTAAGACCGGGCATGGTTCTTAGGACCTCTCACCTTCAGCTTCCAGTGCTTGTTAAAAGGAACGAAGAGGTTGAGCTAATCGCTCAGGGAAAAAACTTCATCGTAAAAGCAAAAGGCATTGCCTTGGAGAACGGAAGGCTTGGTGAGGTCATAAGGGTTAAGAACAAGGAGAGCCAGAAGGTTGTTTTTGCAAAGGTTGCGGGAGAAAGGCTCGTGGAGGTGAGCTACTGATGAAAAGAATAGCCATGCTTTGTCTTTTGGGGCTTTTACTTTCATCCTGCTGGGAGTTTGACCCAAAAACCCCTCCGCCTCCGCCCCCACCCCCAAAGGTAGAAATACCTCAAAGGATGGACCAGCCTGCATCCAAAGGTTCTCTCTTTAGGGAGAGCAATTTTCTCTTTGCTTACTCTGATAACCGGGCAAGGTTTGTCGGGGATACCATAACCGTTAAGATCGTTGAAACCTACCAGACTTCAAACAATGTAAAGCAGGGGAGCTCAAAGCAATCAAGCGCAAGGGCTGGGGTGAAAAACCTTTTGGGTTATGAAAAGCAGGTAAGCAAGCTTTTACCGTTGCCTCAAGCCTTTGACCCAGCTCATCTTGTTGATGGAAGCATGACGAGCAGCACAAGCGGGCAGGGACAGCTCCAGAGGGATAGCCGGATCATAGCCACGGTTACCGCAAGAGTGGTTGAGGTTTTGCCAAACGGAAACCTCGTAATCCAAGGCGTGAGAACCATAAAGAGGAATAGAGACCTTGAATACATCACCCTAACAGGCATTGTGAGACCTCAGGATGTAGACTCCGATAACTCTGTTCTTTCATCCAAAATCTCTGACCTTTACATAGAGTATAGCGGTAAGGGACCAAACAGCGAAGCCGCATCCGGACCGGGCATCATAACAAGGCTTCTTCAACTTTTCTGGCTCTTTTAAGGGGGTAGGCTATGAAGAGGCTTGCGCTTGCCTTGCTAATTCTCCTTTTTCCTTTAGAGCTTTTTGCAGTGAGGCTTAAAGACCTTATGGAAGTTGAAGGAGTGCGGGGAAACTATCTTGTGGGGTATGGAGTGGTCGTAGGGTTGAAAGGGACGGGTGACGGAGACCAGACTAAGTTTACCGTGCAGTCTGTCGTTAACATGCTTGAAAAGTTTGGGGTTAGGGTCCCAAAGGAGCAGGTGAAGCTAAAGAACACAGCCGCGGTCATGGTTACTGCCTATCTTCCTCCTAATGTTAAGCCTGGGCAGAGGATTGATGTCCAAGTTTCAGCCATAGGAGATGCCAAAAGCTTGCAAGGAGGAACCCTACTGCTTACGCCTCTTATTGGACCTGATGGGCAGGTCTATGCGGTGGCTCAGGGTCCGGTCTCGATAGGTGGATTTGCCGCCGGTGGTGCCGGGGCTCAAGTTGCCGTAAACCATCCTACGGTTGGACGCGTGCCAAACGGGGCAATCGTTGAGAGGGAAGTCCCTGCAGGAGACCTAAATTCTTTAAACAGGCTAACCTTAAGCCTTCGCACCGAGGATTTTACCACAGCTCAAAGGGTTGCCGAAGCTTTAAATCAATACCTCCGTGGAAACTATGCCAAGGCAGTAGACATGAAGACCATCGAGCTTGAAGTGCCAAAAAACTATAGAGGTAGAGTTGTTCCGCTTCTTGCTGAGATAGGAAACCTTGAAGTAAGACCAGACATCCCAGCAAGGGTGGTGATAGATGAGCGGACAGGCACAGTGGTCATAGGGGAAAATGTTAGAATTTCTAAGGTTGCTGTGGCTCACGGAAACCTTAGCGTCGAGGTAAGGGAGACACCCCAGGTTGTTCAACCCTTCCCCTTTGGTCAGGGTGAGACGGCGGTTGTCCCAAGGACTGAGGTTAAAGCCAAGGAGGAAAAGGCAAGGATAGTCGTTCTTGAAGAGGGTGCGACGCTTGGCGAGCTTGTGAGGGCTTTGAACGCCGTTGGGGCAACGGCAAGGGAGCTCATAGCTGTGCTTCAGGCGATAAAAGAGGCTGGAGCCCTTCACGCAGAGCTTGTTATCATGTAGGAGGTATGGATTATGACCGCAGACATTACCGCTTTAAACTACCAAAGTTTAGAAAAGCTTAACGCCCTTGCTAAACGGGACCCAAAGCTAGCCTTAAAGAAGCTCACCTCAGAGTTTGAATCCCTAATCTGGTATGAAATCTTGAAGGGACTTGACCGGACAATTATGAAAAGCGAACTTCTTCCTGAATCTTTCGAAAGGAAGCTCTATCAAGAATTTTTGTATCAAGAGGTAGCAAGGGTAGTTTCCGGAAGACCTCGGGGTTTTGGCGATTTTCTCTACCAACAACTTTTGAAAAGCCCTTATTTTAAGAAAGCTATCGAAAATCCGAATAAATAAAAGGGGGTATAGTTATGCCAACAAAAGAGCTTTTAGCCCTGAAAGAGGTTTTATCCGAGGAGAGAAAAGCTCTCCTTTCCTGCGCTGTTGATGAGGTTTTAAAATGGGCTAGCTACAAGGCAAGGCTTGTGGAAAGTCTAAAGGGAAAGGAACTTTCCGAGGAAGATAAAGAGTTGCTTTTAGAGATTTTGCAAGAAAACGAGAGAAATAGAAGGATTATTGAGGCTGGACTTTCTTTCGTTGAAGAGGCTTACCGGTTTTTGCAGAAATTCTTCGTCGAGGGGGAGACTTATCCCCAAGGGTTGGCTAAGGGAAAGGAAAGCTCGCCCAAAGTTTTAAGCAAGAGGGCTTAAAGCATGGCAGGCTTAACCTCAGCCTTAAACATCGCTAAAAACGCCCTTCTTAGCTTTCAGACGGCAACTCAGGTGATAAGCCATAATGTGGCTAATGTGAACAATCCAGGTTTTTCTCGCCAAAAGGTGGTTGAAACAACCTATCCCCCGAGCCCATCCCCTGTAGGTCCTATTGGTTCTGGGGTGAAGATAGAAAAGATCATGCGCTACTTCGATGAATTTCTTGAGAGAAACATAAACCTTAAGCGCACGCTCTACGGCATGGTTAGCGCCCAATCTCAGGGTTTAACCATCCTTGAGTCTCTTTTTAACGAGTCTCAGGATACGGGCTTAGCAAAGGTCATGAGGGATTTTTACACCGCCTGGCAAAGCTTAGCAAACTACCCAGAAAACCTTTCAGCAAGAACTCAAGTTGTTGAGACAGGTAAGCTTATCGCTGAAGCCTTAAAATCAAAGTTTGAGGGAATGAGGGACCTTGAAAACCAAATCGGTCTTAAGCTAAAGAGTGTAGTTGACGAGATAAACAGGCTTTCCTCAGCCATAGCCGACTTAAACCATCAGATAACGGCTCTTGAGGCCGGAGGAAGGACGGCAAACGACTTAAGAGACCAAAGGGATAAGCTAATCGGTGAGCTCTCTCAATACGCTCAAATTCAGTATTTTGAGACTAAAGAGGGGTCATACAATGTTATCCTTGGCAAAGGCTATAATCTTGTAAACCTTTCCTACAACTGGAAGCTTGAGATCTCCGGGACAACCGTCTATTGGGTAGGGTCAAACGGAGAAAAAGTTCCTTTAACCAGTAAAGAGGTGCCAAGCGGTGAGCTCGGTGGCTGGCTAAAGCTTTTAGAGCAGCTTTCAGATAGCTACAACTTTGAGTATGTATCCGGAAACAAAGTGGTCATGAACCCTTTAGCAGGTCGGACAATCTCTGAGTCTGACACCTTCGCTGAGCTTGGGCTTTCCACGGGCACGATAAGCTTTCGAGGAAAAGACCACTTTGGTAAGGAGATATCTGGTAGCTTTACCATTTCGTCAAGCAAAACCATAAGAGAGTTTCTGAACGAGGTAGAGAAGGCTTTTAGCTTTACAGTGAAAGCTTACATCAAGGACGGAAGGCTCTTTGTTGAGGATGCCATTCGTGGAGCTGGAAAGCTTGAGTTTAGTATAACCTCAAGCCCTGCTACTCTTGATTTTGGAAGGTTTGACGACCCGGCTTTTCAATGGAGGGTCGCTGAGATAAACCTTGCGGGAAAGCTAAAGCTCTTTGGTGAAGAGCTAATTCGGGCGGTAAACGAGCTTCATACTCAAGGCGTGGGGTTGAGCTTTTTCACCAAAGAGCTTGAGGGAGCCTATTCGGCAAACCAATACCTAAAGGAACTTCCATACTACTTAGACTTAAAGCGGGATGGCTCCTTTTTCCTGTGGGTAAAGGATGAACAAGGCAAAGTCTCGCCCATAAAGGTCGACCTAAACCTTAGCGAGGATGCCACGCTTGATGATTTAGCAACAACTATCAACAATGCAATAAAAAGCGCTGGCTTAAACCCCGATGACCCCGCAAACTTTGATATAAGGGCGGTCATCCGTTCGGGAAGGCTTGTCATCCAAGCAAGGGATGGCTTATCCTTTGCTTTCTCAAACGACACCTCAGGCATCCTTCTTTCAACTGGGCTAAACCTCTTTTTCCACGGAACCGACCCAGCTGACTTTGAGGTTAATCCTCTCCTTATGCAAAAGCCTGAGCTTATCGCCACGGGACGCCTTGATGTGAGCGCCTTCAGAAGTGAAGCTCCCTTCTTTGGCTCATACATCACAAACTCAGCCGTCAACCCCAACCAAACCTTCCTTGTTAAAACCCTTTATGTAAGACCCTACGATGCCCAAGGCAAGGCTTATCAAGTTCCACCCTTAGCGGTATATGCTGGGACTTTGAGCGGTGGGATTTTGATAGGCGACCTAAACATCTACCTTAAAGATGCAAACGGCTCAATCCTGCAGACCATAACCATAGGAAGCGGAACAAGCATCAGTCAACTTCTTGACAGGCTAAACGGCTCTCAGGGGATAAAGGCTTACTATGAAGACGGAATCTTGAGGCTTGAGCTTATCCCTGCAAATGCCCCGCTAGGTTCAGCCTACTTCACCGTGGATGAGGGAACCTCAGGCGTTGCTCATCTCTATTCTTGGGATGATGCTGTGAAAGCCTATAAGGTGTCGGTAAATTCTGGAGCAACCGGGGACACCTTGCAAGCCATGCTTGAAAAACTTGATAAACTCCCCTTCCTCAGGGCTTATATAGACCCTTATGGTAAGGCTGTCCTTTCCCTTGAGCCAGACCAGACCAAAGTCTACGGGTTTGAGCTTGGCGAGAGCTTAGAGGCTTTAGCTACTCCATCCTCTTCTACGGATAGTTTTCTTATATACTTAAGAGAAAAAGGCGTTATCCCACCTGCCTTTCGAGTTTCAGGAACATTAGAATCTCGCCTCTTCTCCGGGTTTGAGCACGTATATAAGCCCACGGTGTATGAGGGCGTAGCAACGGACTTTACTCCTAACCCTACGGTAAACTATACTGTAAGATTTTATGACAGGGCTGGAAACTTTATCTCTTCAGCAAGCGTATCCGGTGCTTCTACATTATCTGGACTACTTTCAAACTTTGACCTTGTAGCAGGTCTTAAGGCAAGACAGGCTGGAGATAGGTTCTATATCTACCTTGACCCAGCAGAGGCTGGCGCCCCTTCAGGTGCGGCTTACTTTACCATCACAGCCGAAGATGATGGCTCCTTAGGCTTGTTAAAAGGTGCAGCTGGTGCTCTTGGTTTGAAGATGGGTGAGCTTTCAGCCTACCTTTTTGATAAAGAAGGAAAAGCCATCGATGCCTTTGATGCTTCAGACGGGGTCGTTGACCCAGCAAGGTTTGAGCTTTGGACAGATAAGCCTATGTTTTCTTTACTTCAGAGGATAAACGCTCCAGATAGCGCAATCTTTGGGCTTTCAGCAACCCTTGATAGACAGGGTAGGCTAATCATCAGTAAAACCGGGCTCTATAAAACGGAAAGCTTCGTCCTTGCCGATGAAAGACCAAACTATCCCTCAGCAAGCATCCTTAGAGCAAACACCTACCGGCAAAACACAAACACATACGCCTATGTGTCCTCAGAGGGTCTAAGCGGAGGAACAACCTTTGGCGACCAAACTATAACGGTTAGGCTCTTAAAGCCAGACGGAAGCGTGGCAGGCTCAGCCTCTCGGGCTTTCACTTCTCCAACCTTAGACGACATCATTACCTGGCTAAACAGCCTTGACCTTGATGGGGATGGAGCTTTTGACCTAAAGGCTACTCTTGACCCTCAAGGAAAGCTCATCATAGAGGTCAATGACAAATTCTTAGGCTCAACGCCGATAACGAGCTTTGAGCTTGAAAGCGATGGTGATTTTGTGCCCTTTCTTTCCGCTAAGGTTCATGTTCAACCAAGCCTTACTGAGGGCTTGATCAATGCTTTGAAAGGCTATGAGCTAAAAAGAGGAGACAGCCGGACAGCCCAAAGGATAGCCGACTCTGCGACCAATCCTCGGATAGCTTTAAACCTTTCTTCTCTGAACGACTACTACGCAAGCATGGTCGGTGAAGTGGGAAACGCAACCAAGGCTGTGAGGGACAACCAAACCTTCCTTGATGACCTGCTTCGCCAGATGAGAGCGATGAAGGACAGCATTTCCGGGGTTTCCTTGGATGAAGAGATGGCAAACCTTGTTAAGTATCAACAGGCTTTTATCGCTACATCTAAGATCCTTTCTACCGTGGAAGACATGTTTGATGCTTTGATCTCAGCTAAAAGATAGGGGGTAGCCCATGAGGATAGGCTTTAACACCAAGTATCAAAGCTTTCTTGCCGACCTAAACAGACTGTCCTCGGAGATAAACGCAAGCCAGCTCAAGATATCCTCTGGGAAGAAGTTTCTTAGACCATCAGATGACCCCCCATCCGCGGTGATAACCCTAAACTACAAACAGGGCATCGCAGTGATAGAGAGGTACGGGAAAGCCATTGATGAGGGATTAGCTTTTTTGCGAGCTCAAGAGAGCACCCTTGGGCAGGTGGAAGACCTCATCGCCCGGGCTAAAACCTTGGCTATAAACTCTGTCAACGCCACAAACGATGTTAACGCTCGTCAAGCTATAGCAAAAGAGATTGATTCCATCGTCTCAACCCTCCTCTCCCTTGCCAACTCTCAGCTTGGAGAAAAGTATATCTTCTCAGGGGACAAAACAACAGGCTTTGAGGAGGGGACAAAGCCCTTCATGCTCATTAAAGAAACCCTCCCAAACGGGCAGGTCATAGAAAGGGTTGTGTATAACGGGTCTGTTGAGCAAGCAAGCATAGGCTACGACAAGGACATGAAGCTTACCCTTGGGGAGACAGGGCAAAAGATCTTCATGGAAACTGGCGTCTTTGAAACCCTTCTTGCGTTAAAACGAACCCTTCAGGCTGACAACAACATTGACTATAAGAAGGAGCAGTATTACATTCAAAGCTTTATTGGAAAGCTTGATGAAATTTTTAATGCCATCTCAGGCTACCGCGGGGAGGTGGGAGCAAAAATTAGCCATCTTGAGACGAAAAGAGACTTGTATGAGGATTTCAAGCAGACCATTCAGAAGAACCTTGCAGAGGCAGAATCCGCTGACCTTGCTGAGCTTGCCACAAAGCTTCAAAGCTTGAGCATAGCCTACGACGCAGCCTTGAAAGCCGTGGCCATGGTCGCTGACCTCTCTTTAGCCAAGTATCTGTAATGCCTTAGTAGTTTTCTAAACTCGGTCGTGAACCTCCTTCATAAACAATGTCAAGCACAAAAAGGGACTGTATTAAATATGTTTTTATGAAAGCCCCCCGCTGTCACCCCGAGGCGTCAGCCGAGGGGTCTCCTTGGGGACGCCGTCCCGAACGAAGTGAGGGATGCCTCGTTATCGCTCGGTACGAGGAAGTAGGGGACTTTTTTGAACAACCCCATCCTTGGATAAAAAGTAGTTTATAAATCAAGTGTTAACTGAAGGCTAAGCTGTGGATGTGACTCAGCAACGCATTAACCACCGCGCAAGCCGCGGGACTTCCCCCCTTTCTGCTTAAGTTTGTTATGTAAGGAATGTCTTCTCTAAGAAGCATTAGCTTTGCCGAAAGGGCTTTAACAAATCCTACAGGCAGACCAACAACCACTACATCGTCCCTTTTTTGTTCTCTTAAAACCTCTATAGCTCTGACCAAAGCTGTCGGAGAGTTGCCAACCACAACCAGCCCAAGGTCGTTTTCGTTTTTTAATGCAAGCTCTACCGCTTGCTCGGTGCGTGTGCCGATTCTAACTTCTCCAACCCTATCTAAATAGCAGACCACTTTTTCTCTAGGATAGAGCCTTTTTGAGATGCCGGCTTTCGTCATCTCTACATCAACAAGGATCTTTTTTTTATTCCTCAAATTCTCGAGGGCTAGCTCAATAGCTTTCGGATGAAAGACCATGGTTTCAATGTACTCCGGGTCAGCCGTGGCATGAACTACCCTCTTTACAACTTCTTTCTCAAGGGGCAAAAACCTGCTAAAATCAAACTCTCTTTCAATAATACGAAAGCTTTCCTCTTCTATACTCTGTGGGCTGTAGGTTCTTACCTCGTCGATGCGCTCTTTCACGATTTCGGCAAGTTTTTCATGCTGTCCAAGTGGCTTGGTTATTAATACCTCTGCCCAAGGGAAATCAGCCTTAACTTTCTCAACAATCTCTGGCAGGTCCTTCGTTACATGAACACCAGCTGAGAGAAATAGGGGATGAAGTATTACCCTTTTTGCCCCATCTTTAAGACACTGCCTTAAGGCAGACTCCACATCCGGCTCCCCAAATTGGAGATAGGCTAACACTACATCATCTTCAGGCACATCAAGAATTTTGGATAGGTAAACCCTAAAGGGCTCCCAAGCATTGGCAGACCTCTTTGGGCTCCCATGCAAAACGAGCACTATCTTTTCTCTCTCGACCTTCATCCTAAAGGGACCTCCATATATAAAATTGCCTTCCCGCCATGGCAGGAAAATCTTGCCTTTGCTCCAAAGAGTAAAGGGTAATTTTTTTTACCATGCCCAAAAGGAAAGTCAACCCCTATGGGTATATTTTCTGGAAGGTTATGCTGAAGGCTATGTAGCAAGGCTTCTGAGGATATCCCGCCTAAATCTCCAAATACGATGCCTTTTATTCGCTGAAGAGATATACTTAAGATAACCTGCATGAGAGCTCGCTCCAAACGATGTGGCGCTTCGTTCACATCTTCAAAAAATAGGATAATTTCTTCCTCAAGAGGGAGATAAGCGGTTCCGCAAAGACTGGCAAAGGTGGCAAGGTTTCCCCCGAAGAGATACCCCTCAGCTTCTCCCTCTCGGTAAGCTCTTCCTTCAAGCACAAGTTCCATTCTTTTGCCCTGAAGGATTTCTAACAGAAGGTCAAGACAATCTTTCTCAACTTCAGGTAAGTTGACAACCATCGGGGCATGGATGCCAATGCTTCTAAATTTTTTCCAGAAGTAGGAATGAAGGGCTGTAATGTCAGAAAAGCCAATTATAGGAGGGATTTGAAATGGTTTAAGGTTTAGATTTTTTAAATACTCATCTAAGAAGGGAAGGATTTTTATGGCTCCAAAGCCACCCCGGACAGCCCATAAATAATCAAACTCTTGCGTAGCAATTATTTCTGCTAAAAGGAAAGCAGCTACCGAAGGGATAGAAGGGGTAGGGTCGGCAAAGGATTTAAAGGAAAGTCCGAGCTCTTTTAAGACGTGAAGCCCCTTTGCTAAATCTTCCTCTTTTGGGGGGCTTGAAGGCTGAACTATGGCAACGCGTAGCATCTTTTCCAAAGAAGATAGAGCCCTTCAAGCGTAAGAAGCGGCTCAACTCTTTTTATACGCTTACTTAAGGGAGAAATAACCCTGGCAAGCCCCCCTGTGGCAATGACCTCAGGGTTGCTCTTCATCTCTACGCTAAGCATATCGATCAAGCCATCAGCAAGGCAGGCAAATCCATGAAGAATTCCGCTTTTCATGGCTGAGATGGTATCTTTTCCAAGAGGAGATTCTGGGGGAGAAAAAAGGTCTATCTTAGGGAGCTTTGCCGTTTTGGTAAAAAGACTCTCTGAAGCTGAAAGAACACCAGGTGCAATAGCGCCGCCAAGATAGACTCCACCCTCAGAAATACAATCAAAGGTGGTAGCTGTCCCAAAATCAACAACGATGCAAGGCTTTTTATACTTTTCCCAGGCAGAAAAGGCATTAACGACCCTATCTGCCCCTACCTCAGAAGGATACTTAAGGTCAATTTTAATGGGCACAGTCTCTGAGCTTGCAACCAAGACTTCCCTTGCAAGCCATTTTCTCCCAAGCTCAACCCAAAAAGAGGTTAGGCTTGGGACAACTGAAGAGATAGAAAGCCCTTTAATCTCATGAAGCTTGATTTGGTATAGGTCTAAAAAACCTTTTAGCTTTACTAAAAGCTCTTCAGTTGAAACAGGGGTCTCAGTGCGGAAGCTTCCGCAAGCCTTTAGCGCTCCATCAAAATTAAAAATTGCAAAGCCTGTTGATGTGTTTCCAACATCAACGGTCAATAGATATTCAGGCATGGGCTAAAAAATAGCAGACCCAGTTGTCCTTTTCTCTTTTTTCAAGGATTTTAACCGGTGCTTTGGCTAAGGCAGACTCAATCTCTTCGCACATGGTGTAGACAATGCCTGAGAGTATGTAATATCTTGCAGAAAAAAACTCTTTTTTGCTCAAGAGCTCTAATAACAAGCCTTTGTAAAGGTTTGCTAAAATGAGGTCCCCTTCATAGGGTAGATGCTCCCTAACATCTCCTTCTATTACCTCGGCAGAGAGGTTGTTTAAGGCAAGGTTGTGCTTTGCTACCCGGACGCAAAGGGGGTTGTAGTCAAGGGCAACAACCTTCTTCCCAAGCTTTGCCCAAAGAAGGGTCAAAATTCCGCTTCCGCAGCCAAGGTCAAAGACCTTCTCAATAGTAGGGTCAAGGTTGTATAGGTCCCAAGAGGCGTTGAGCACCATCTCCGTTGTGGGATGCCTGCCTTCGCCGAAGACAACGCTTGGGTCAAACCGAAGGTCATACTCTCCTTCATACCAAATGGGGGCAATCCTTATCGAACCTACACTGAAAGGACGAGGGATCCGCCTTTCGTTCCACTCAGAAAAGGGGACAACATCCTTTACATCAAGGATAAGGTTATACTTTTTAACGAGGCTATCCACAAGCTCATCCTTTGGCTTGTGAAAGAAAAGCACCCCGATCCCATCTTCTTCCCAGTAGCCTATAAGGTCTGGGTCATCAAAGTCTCTGAGCTCAGGATGGGTGTTCCTAAAGCCGTAAATATAGAATTGAGTGTATTCCTTGTAAGGTGGTCTAAGCATCTTTTTAAGCTTACTTAGTTAAGGAAAAATTTCAACAACCTTTCAAAGAAGGGAGCACCAAGATATTGAAAAATAAGCCCTAAGAAAAGGTTAAGAAGGAGCCAAAAAAGGATGAGCCACCTTATACGCTTTTTCTTTTTTACGAAAAATTCTTTATCTAAGCCCTCGTGAGAAAACATATTCCTGAGAAAGGAAATCCTCTCATAAAGACCGTAGTGATGCCAAGATTTCTCAAAAAGTTGCCCCGTTGCCTCACCTACTTTGTAAAGTGCTTTAACTAACGGAGCCTCTGACCCAAGGTAATAGCAGGCAAACATGTCAGCCTCCCTCTCTAAGGACCTTAGAAAATAAGCAAAAATATAACGAAAGAAGAGAAAAGCAAGGATTATCAAGTAGAAAGCAAGAATTATTTCCAAAAGTTCTTTGTTTTCTTCAAAAAATTTAGAAAAAGCATCAACATCCTCAAACATAAGAGCAAAGGGAAGAAAGAAGAGGAAAAGCGAATTCAGCAGATATAAAGTAAAGCTAAAGAGGAGAAGGAATAGCCATAGTCCATGATGATTGCGCAGATGGGCGACTTCATGCGCTGTCACACCAAGCACCTCATCCTCATCAAGCACCTTAAGTAAGGGTTCGCTAAAGAAGAGATATTTAAAAGGAGGGAAAAACCCTAAAACCCCTGCGGTGTAAAGCCTTGGTCCGATAGGCTTAAGGACAAGGATGTTTCGAAATTTAATCTTTAAAGCTCTGGTGAAACTTTCGATTAGATTTCTTAAGTAAGGAGATGAAAGCTCATAAACTGGTAGGACCTTTACCATCAGAGCTGGCGCAATGACAAGAATAAGCAAAATAAAACTGCCAGTCCGTAAAGGATAATCAAAGCTAAGATAATCAGCGGTTTCTTCAAGAAGGTATAGTAAGAGAAGGGGAGAAAGCAGGGCAAAAAGGAGCCTTATGTATTTGAAGTTTAGATTGTAGAGAAGAATTCGGGCTGGTAAATAGTAATGAAAAAAGAGCAAGAGAAGAGGTATAAGCCCAAAATACCTATCTTCAAAAAGGCTTTTAATCCCAAAAATACTTAAGTCTGCGGTAAAAAAGGAAAAAATCATAAGAAAAATAAGAAAATGCACCCTACGAGGAACTCTACTACTCAAAGGAAGAGCTTTCTTAAATGATGCTAAAACAAAAAAGAAAAGGACTTCTTTAAAAAGAAAGAAAAAGACTAAAGACCAAATATTTAAGCCTAAATCAAGAGAAGGAGTAAGCTCAACGATTAGAAAGGCTAACCAAAAAAATATTAAATCTTCATAGATCACTTTTAAAGTTTAGAAGGAAAGTAGATATTTAACAAGGGCTTGCCTTTCTTCCGGAGAGATCTTTTTTGTTAGGTTGATAAAAGATTTCATTACTCCAAACCTTGATTTATCGATTATAGGTTCCCTTTTACCGAGAAAGAAGTCTTCAAGGTCATTGGGCTTGCCAGCATAAACTTTAGAGATTTCCTTCACTGATGGGGCAACTGCGCTTGAGCTTTCAGAATGGCAGGCTGTGCACCCTAACCTTTGAAAAACCTCCTTTCCCTTCTTTGCGTCTTGCGCGATTGATGCGCTTGTCCAAATAAGCCCGCAAACCGAAGCCAAAACTAAAACTTTCACTGTTTTTTTTAGCATACAAATCCGCCTTTAAACGATTATTTAAACTAGTAAATTATATCCCTTTTTCAAACGTTGGCCAAGGGCAAACTCATAGGCTGACATCCTTTTTTTACCCTCAAGCTGAATTTCTTCAAGTAAAAGAGCCCCTTTTCCACAAGAAACTAAAATACCTTCCTTTGATATGTTCAAAACTTCACCGGGTGAGCCCTTTGCTTCTTCTATATCTATATTTTTTGCCTTATAAACCTTGAGTATTTTCCCTTGATAGTAAGTCCAAGCAGAGGGCCAAGGCTGAAAAGCCCTCACCTTTCGTTCTATTATCAAGGCATCCTCATTCCAGTTAAAAAAGCCATCTTCCTTTTTGAGAAGCGGGGCATAGGTTGCCTTATCGTGTTCCTGAGGTTGAGGAACAAGCTCCCCTTCTTTGTGGAGCTTTAAAGCCTTATCAAGGGCAATGACGGCTAAAGTCTTTAACTTTTCTGTTAAGCTTGGAGTTGTTTCATCTTCGGCTATTTCTATCCTTTCTTGAAGGAGGATAGGACCTGTATCCATGCCTTCATCCATCTGCATAACCGTGATGCCTGTTTCTTTTTCACCTGTGAGAATGGCATAAACGATAGGGGATGCTCCGCGGAATTTTGGCAAAAGGGAGGCATGAAGGTTCCAAAAGCCAAACCTTGGGGTTTGAAGTAGCTCCGAAGGCAAGATCTTTCCGTAAGCAAAGACTACTCCCAAGTCTAAATCAAAGCTTTTTATGCTTTCCAAAAAAGCCGCATCCCGAAGCTTAGCAGGTTCAAGAACCGGCAACCCCTTCTCTTGAGCCCAGGTTTTAACAGGAGAAGGGGAGGGCTTAAGCCCTCGCCCCTTAGGCTTTTCTGTCTGGGTAACTACGACCACTAAATCCTCGTTTTGGTATAAGTATTCAGCAACAGGGATAACAAATTCCGGCGTGCCAAAAAAAGCCACTCGGTATTTTTTCATTTAATGCTTCACTTTTTTATGAAATTCAAATTCTCCGGTCTCGTTGACATCAACCACTACCACATCACCTTCGGTAAAGGCTCCCTCAAGCACTTTTATAGCTAAGGGGTTTTCGATGTATCTCTGAATTGCTCTCTTTAAGGGTCTTGCTCCAAAGATGGGGTCGTATCCTATTTCAGCAATCTTTAGCTTCGCTCTTTCAGTGATCTCTAAGAACAAACCCTTTTCAGCAAGGCGAGAGTTGAGATACTTCATCTGAATGTCGACGATCTGCAAGATATGGTCCATCGTAAGGTTGTTGAAGATGATGACCTCGTCGATCCTGTTTAAGAATTCAGGTCTTAAGGAAGTCTTAAGGAGGTCCATAATCTTTCTTTCAATCTCTTCTTTCCCGTAGAACCCCTCTTGGAAGTAGTGGCTACCAAGGTTTGAGGTCATGATGATGATGGTGTTGCTAAAGTTGACAGTGCGCCCTTTACCATCCGTAAGCCTTCCGTCATCAAGCACTTGAAGCAGTATGTTAAAGACTTCAGGATGAGCCTTTTCTATCTCGTCAAGAAGGATAACGGAGTAGGGCTTTCTTCTTACGGCTTCGGTCAATTGTCCACCCTCTTCGTAGCCCACATACCCCGGAGGAGCTCCAATAAGCCTTGATACTGAGTGCTTTTCCATGTATTCGCTCATGTCTATTCTAATCAAGGCTTTTTCGGTGTCAAACATAAACTCCGCAAGGGCTTTAGCAAGCTCGGTTTTACCTACACCAGTTGGACCTATGAAAAGAAAAGAACCTATCGGACGGTTTGGGTCCTTAAGCCCTGCTCTTGCCCGGCGGATGGCGTTAGCGATCGCCGAAATAGCGTGGTCCTGCCCAACAACCCTCTCCCGCAATCTTTCCTCAATCTTAAGAAGCTTTTCCCTTTCTGATTCCAGAAGCCTTTTCACTGGAATGCCCGTCCACTTAGCTATTATTTCGGCAATGTCCTCTGCGTCAACTTCTTCTTTAAGAAATCGTTTACCCTTTTGAACCTCGGCAAGTTTTTCGTTCTTTTGAGCTAATTCCTTTTCAAGCTGAGGAATGAGCCCGTAGATGATCTCTGCTACCCGGTTTAGGTCTCCTTGTCTTTCTGCTTGCTGGGCTTCGATCTTGAGCTGGTCGATCTTTTCTTTGATCTTTCTAATCTCCTGAATGATATCCTTTTCCTTTTGCCACTGAGCCTTCATCTCTTCCGCTTGCTTTCTAAGTTCATCAAGCTGTTCAAGAAGTTTCTGCAGCCTCTCCTTGGCCTTGGAGTCGGTTTCTTTTTCTAAGGCAACCTTTTCGATTTCAAGCTGTTTGATCTTTCTTTCTATCTCATCGATCTCCGTTGGCATAGAATCGATTTCGATGCGGAGCTTTGCTGCCGCTTCATCTATAAGGTCAATGGCTTTGTCAGGAAGATATCTATCAGTGATGTAGCGATGGGAAAGGGTGACCGCGGCAATGATAGCATTGTCCGTAATCTTAACACCGTGGTGCACCTCATACTTTTCCTTAAGTCCTCTGAGGATTGCTATAGCTTGCTCAATCGTTGGCTCCTCAACATAAACAGGCTGGAAGCGCCTCTCTAATGCTGGGTCCTTTTCTATATATTTTCTGTATTCTTCAATGGTTGTTGCGCCGATGCAGTGTAGCTCACCCCTTGCAAGGGCTGGTTTTAGCATGTTTGCTGCATCCATTGCTCCTTCAGCTGCACCAGCCCCAACTATAGTGTGGATTTCATCGATGAAGAGGATGATCTCTCCCTCGCTAGCTTGAACTTCAGCAAGTATTCCCTTTAGCCTTTCTTCAAACTCGCCACGATACTTTGTTCCTGCAATGAGGCTCCCAAGGTCAAGCTGAATGATTCTCTTATTCTTTAAGATCTCTGGGACATCTCCGGCTACGATCCTCTGAGCAAGCCCCTCGACGATAGCGGTCTTACCCACGCCAGGCTCACCCACAAGCACGGGATTGTTTTTAGTTCTACGGGAAAGGATATGCATTACTCGGCGGATCTCTTCATCCCTTCCGATAACTGGGTCAAGCTTCCCAGCCCTGGCAAGGGCTGTTAGGTCTCGTCCGAATCGTTCAAGGGCTTGATACTGCTCCTCTGGGTTCTGGTCAGTGATACGCCTTCCCTTACGGATCTGCTTTATAACTTCCATGGCTGAGGTAAAGGTTGCCCCTCTACGGCGTAGGGCTTCGCCAGCTTTTGTAGGGCTATCTATTATGGCTAATAGAAGATGCTCAGTTGAGATGTAGGCATCGCGCATTTCTTTGGCTAAGGCTTCAGCCCTGTCCAAAACCTGTTTTAAAGGCATAGATAAGTAGAGCTGATAAGCCCCTCCTGAAACTCTCGGAAGCCTTTCTAAAATTTCGTCAAGCTCAGTTGAGATTATCTTTGAATTTATGCCGAGCCTATCAAGGATGGTGGGGATAATTCCTCCTTCTTGCTCTATCATCGCCTTAAGTAGATGCTCAGGATGGAGCTCTGTATGATTGTAAGACTCCGCAAGCTTTTGCGCAGACTGAAGCGCTTCTTGAGCTTTAAAAGTAAACTTTTCAAGCTTCATTTAATAACCTCCTAAAAGTGTTTTTCTTTTAAAAATAAAAACAAGGTTTAAGAATTCAAGGTATGACATAGGTAAAATAGGGGTCTTGAATTTAAAAAACAGGATGTTTATTTTTATGTCAGAAAAGAAAAATAAAATCAAAAAGGAGGTGATAGGTATGGCTGACTTAGTAGTATGGCGTCCATTTCAAGAATTAAGAAAGGAGATCGACAGGCTATTCAATGAATTCTTTAGTAGACCTCTATTTCCGGAAAAATTTGAATGGTTTGAATGGACACCAGCTGTCGATGTGTCTGAAACAGAAGATAGCATTATTGTAAAAGCTGACTTACCTGGTGTAAAACCAGAGGAGATTGAAATCAACATCTCAGACAACATTTTGACTATTAGAGGTGAAAAGAAGAGAGAAGAAGAGGAAAAGAAGGAAAACTTTTATCGTGTAGAAAGGTATTATGGTAGCTTTATGAGGGCTATTCAACTTCCAACTGAGGTAGATGTAGAAAAGGTAAAGGCTACTTACAAAGATGGTGTGTTAAAAGTTGTCCTTCCTAAGAAGGTAGAGCCAAAGAAAACCATTAAGGTTGAAGTTGAGAAGTAAAATGGTCGTATCCTCGGGGGGCAATTTCCCTTAGCCCCCCATTTTCTTTTAGAAATAACTTTCTTTCTGGAATAATTTTTCCAATTTTGTAAAGCTTCCTGTTTAGACTTTCTTCTATCTTAGGTATTGCGCTTAGCTTTTCCTTTGAAACCGTAAAGAGTAGGGCAAAATCTTCTCCGCCAGCCAAGGCATCATCTAAGGTTGCGCAAGAAGCAACAGGAATTTTTTCAACCTCTATGATAGCCCCAACCTTCGAAGGTTTGCAAATACGATAGAGGTCAAGGAGAAGCCCGTCTGAAATGTCAATCATGCTTTCTGCAACTTGGCTAAGCTCGCGACCAAGTTCAACCTCAGGCTCTGGGCGAAGATGGGCTAAACGAACTTCTTCTGGGATTTCTTCCAGAGGTTTTTCTTTAATCAGTCTTAAGAAGGCTGAGCTTGCCCCAAGTGGTCTTGAGACAAAGACCTCATCACCCGGTTTTGCCGTTGACCTAAGAACCGGTCTTTCAGCTACTCCAACCAAGGCAAGGTTTACGAAAAAAACTGGGCTTTTTACCGTATCTCCACCCACAAGCTTTGCTGAATAATTTCTTAAACAAGCATTTATCCCCTCAAGCAGGGGGTCAAGCCAGGCTTTATCCAAGGCAAGACTTGACCCAAGGGTAAGGACGGCGTAGAGAGGGGTTCCTCCCATGGCGGCAATGTCTGAAAGGTTAACAGCTGATAGCTTATAGCCGAGGTCAAAAAAGGTATAGTAATCAAGTTTGAAATGGATGCCCTCAACGAGGGCATCCGTCGTGAAAAGCAGGTAATTTTTTTCTTGAAGTTTGATGACCGCGCAGTCTTCCTCTGCAGAGGCTAAAATTTCTTTATTTTGCGGAAGAAATCTTCTTAAGTATTCGACCCACTCCTGTTCGGTCACGGTATCTAAAGAAGTAGAAGGATGATTATTCTGCGCTCATAAGCTCAAATTCACTGAAAAAGAAGGGTATTTCCCTGCTTGCCGATTCTGGGCTATCCGAACCGTGCACGGTGTTTTTTTCTTTATCAAGCCCGTAAAGTTTTCTTATGGTGCCTTCCTTTGCTTGAGCTGGGTCGGTTGCACCCATAAGCTCCCTTACCTTGGCTATGGCGTTTTCGCCTTCTAACACCATGGCTACGATAGGACCAGAACTCATGTAGTTTGTAAGGTCTTCATAAAATGGTCTCTCTTTATGGACAATGTAAAAGGCTTTAGCTTGCTCTTTGGTGAGCCGCACTTTCTTTAGAGCTACTACCCTAAGTCCATTTTCTTCAAAGTGAGCAATAACCTTTCCTATAAGGTTCCGGCTAACTCCGTCAGGTTTTATCAACACTAGGGTTCGTTCCATCGTGCCCTCCCTTGCCAATTTTTTGATGTTGCCAAACTATACCCGAGATTTTCTGCTTTTACAACCTCCCACATATCTTCCTTCTTTTCTTTGTCCTCGCGGAACCTATTGAGCAATCGTCTAAAATTCGTAGAATAAAAACATGTATCTCCCCAAAATACCAGATTTCGAAGCTAAAAAAGCCTTAATAATTGCCCCACAGCCTGAGCTTAATTTTCTAAAAGCTTACCTTCCCTTAGACCTTATCACCACCTACTTAGGAATTAGGATTTTCCGGAGAGGCAACACCTTGGTCTGTGGACCTCTTTTTTCCGCTCAGATGGCAGGATCTTTGTTTGAACTCTTAGCAAGGGCTAAAGTTAGAGAAGTTCTCTTTCTCGGCTGGGGCGGTGCTTTAAACAAAGCTTTCAACAAAGGCGAACTTTTCCTGCCAACGAGAGCCTACTCCAAGCTTGGCTTAACCAAAGAGCTCTATCCCAAAAGAAGGACCTTTTATCCTTCAGGGAAGCTCTTAGGTAAGCTTGAAACCGAGTTAGCAAGGCTTAATCTTTCTTATAAAAAGGGGGCTATTCTCTCGGTGGATTTTCCTTTCCCCTACGAAAAAGGAAAAGGGCTCCCTAAGGGAGTGAAAGCGGATGTTTTAGACCTGGAGGCTTCAGCCCTCTTTGCCCTCGGCGAATATTATAGCATAGAGGTTGCCGGGCTAATTTTTATAACCGATAAAGTAGGAGAGCTAAGCCAAAGCCTGCCAGAGAATTTGCAAAGCCTAAGACAAAGGCTTCTACCATTTCTAAGGTCGTTTATCGAGAAAGACGCCTGAGATGAAACGCAGGAAGAAGAACCCTTTTGAGATATTCGGGCTTACTCCCAAGCTTGTTGCTGAGCTCTCTGATGAGGTGTTGTTTAAGCTCATCAAATCGATTTATCGCGTGCTTCAGCTTATGTATCATCCTGACAAAGGTGGCGACCCAAGGAAGGCGCTTGAGCTAAACCTTGCCTTTGAGAGCCTAAACTATGAAAAGGACCCTGAGGCATTTCGAGCTTATAAAAAGGCTTATGTCGAGCGTCTATCAAGAAAGACCCTGTGGAAGGAGATTGAGGAGCTTGAGAGCCAAAACAGAAAGCTTACTTACCTCCTTGAGCTTTTGAAGGAAAGGTTTTGGCAGTATCTTTGCCTTGGCTCAAACCTTGACCAAGAACCTTTTAGACGAGGTTTTGCCCTAAAGGTTAGCCTCATCGATGTTGTCTCTCAGCTAAACTATGGTCAGTTTACGCCCCTTCGCCGAAGGGATATCTTTTCCAAAGAGGTTTGGCTCTGGAAGGATAACCTGGCTTTAAGAAAAAAGGGGAAAAAAGATGTTTTTGAAAGAGTTAAATCTTATGTAGTGCTTGGAACGATAAAGAGAGAGCATTTTTCCCCTTGGCCCTTTCTTAGTCGAGATTTCAAGGAAGAACAGATGTTTCTGAAGGATCATATGAAGCGCGAAACCTTTATCAAAGAGGCTCTTTTTTTCTTGACCCCTGAGCTTAAACCCAACCATTATCTATTCGTTTATCTTCAAGGCTTAAAGGATTTGGTCTATTTGGAGGGTTTGATTACCAAGGTAGAGGAGGTTTCGGCAGTTGATTTTCTAAGCGTTTGGAACAAAGCAAAAGATATTCTCTCGTCTAGCTCTCAATCTGAGGGTTTAAAAGAAGGTTTGCCTGGAGACTCATAGAGAATTTAGAAATTTCCCTTTCAATTTCTCAAAATTTGATTAGTATTGAATTAAAAGCGTAAAAATTAGGGATAATGAGGGGGCACTATGTTTGTCTTCTCCGCGGGTATGAAAAAGCCGACCATCCTTGAAGAGGAAAAGCACAAAAACTTGAGGCTTGCTCTACCCTCTGACTTTTCCTTTCTACGGAAGGTTGTAGCCTTACCCCTTGGATACTCTGAGATCATCGCAGCTACTATGTATTTTCCCGTGCTTTTTGGGGTTTCGGAAAGTTTTATATACCCCTTTGCCGTCCTTGGGATAGAAGAGAAGAACCTTTTTATAAACGATGAAGGGCAGTTTATCGTTGATGTTATCCCGAAGTGTGCTGAGCTCTATCCCTTTGGCGTAGCTAAAAGAGGGAATGACTATCTTGTGGTTTACGATGAAAGGGTTGAAGCTTCAGACGGTGAGCCAGTGTTTGCAGAGGACGGAAGCTTTACCCCCTTCTTTACCCAAAGGAAGGAGGAGCTCACCAACTATGCTTTAGACATCGATAAAGCTTTAGAGTTTGCTAAAACTGCCTACGAGAACGGGCTTCTCAAGCTTATAGAAGCGCTAAAGATAGACACAAAGCATGGCTCGGTTGTGCTAAAAAATGTCCTCATTGCCAACGCAGTTGAAGCCATACCCAAGCTTTCCCCAGAGAAGCTTTATCACTTTAATGTTACAGGTTATCTTCCCATTTTATACGCCACCTACTTTAGCGTTAGGAATTTCAAACTCTTTGACCTAATTTCTTAAGTATTCTTTGGCTCATCGCCATAGCCCCAGATTATCTCAACCGCAGAGAACCTGATCGCCCTTTGAATCACCCTTTCCCAATCTATGCTACTCTTTCCTTTCACCGCTAAGGCATACTGAAAGTTGCCAAGGTAGCGGGAATTAAAGTAGAGGGGCTTTAAGGTTTCGAGTATTATCCCAGTTGTGTCTAAATTTATCGCCCGCCCGTCATCAAGGTTAATGGTTACAACCGGAGGGGTCACTCCCTCAAGCACCGTCCCGGGTATAAGTGGCTCAGTGAAGATGTAAACCTGAGAGAAGCCAGCCCTCTTTAGGGCATAGAAGAGCGTCCAAGGCTTCCAGCGGGTTAGGTGATGGGGTGGATAATCCCAAAACCACCACTTGAATTTTCTGTAACCTTTAGCCAAGTTCTCAAACTTATAAAAGGGAGGGCAGCTAAGAAGGAGGTAGCCCTCATCATCTTCTAAAAGCTTATAAATTCCTTGCAAAAATTTCATGGGCTCTTCCACATGCTCCAGCACCTCAAAGGCAGAAACCACCTTGTAGGGACCCTTAAAATCTTCGGGGAGCTCATCAAAGGTTAGGGCTTTCGCTACTTTAAGTTTAAAGTTTCTTTTTGCGACCTCTACCGCTTCAGAGCTTGCCTCCATTCCGTAGACATCAAACCCAAACTTTTTAGCAATAAGCAAGAAAAACCCTGTGCTACAACCAACATCAAAGAGCTTTCCCTTTGGAAGCCTATCAAGTATTGTTTGTAGAACGGTAAACCGCGGAACCCTAAGCCATTTTTTGACCTCAGTTTTCTCGTCGGAGACCTCTTTAAAAGATTGATAAGCAGTAGCTTTTAAATCAAGAAGCCCAATGTATTCCGTTTTCTCATCATAGACTTTGTCGTAGTCAGCAGCCTTTATCGGATACGGAAACTGCAAACCGCAAGAGGGGCATTCAAACATCCTTGACTGATTTATCACCTCAAAAAGTGGAAATTCCCCAGAATATTCACAAACTGGGCACTTCTCTGGTTTTGGATAATCTTTCTCTACCAGAAGCTCAGCATCTTTTAAGGCATAATAGACAACCCTTGCCGGGATGCTCTGGATGCAGGGGCTGTAAAACTCGTGCTTTGCCCTGGCTTCAGGGCAAGGTCCGTCAGAGGTATGCTTCATGCAGGGAGCAACGCAGGTTTGCCCTCTGTAGTTGGCTGGGATGCTGACCACCGTAGGATAGGTTCTTGCCCGCAGCTCTCCGTCGATCGGTCCAGAGATGAGAACCGTTGGTTTTTTAAGCCCTGCGGCAATATGCAGAGTTGCGGTATCTGCGGTGATCACGGCGTCTGAAAGATAGACAGCAGCAATCAAGTATCGTATATCTTTCATAAGGGAGCTTAGGTTTACTGAGGTAATTCCATAGGCTTCAAGGGCAAGCTCAAGGGTGACATCCTCGCTTGGGAGGCTACAGAGCACGGGCACATACTCCTTCTCAATGAAAGGCTCGATCTCCTTTAGGAGCTTTGGCGGAAGCGACCTATGAACCGATGAGGCAAGATAGTGAAAGAGAAGAACCTTTTTCCCACCGCTTGCTTCCCTGATTTGGTCAAACACTGGTTTAAGCTCAGAAACAATATTTTGGTCAACTACTACATCAGGCGTTTCATCCTCAGCGTTAAAAACTTGACACTTCCAAAGGAAATACTCAACGAGGTTTAGATTATCAAACTGGGGGGTGTTGACCATTTCTATAACTTTTACCATATAGTTTGGTTTTGAGACAAACTTATAGGGGATGGGCATGGGGAGGAGCTTATCGATGTAAGGAAGATTCTCAAGGACTGGTCTAGCCCTTCCGGAGATGCTGACAAAAAGTTGACAGTCAGGATATCTACGTTTTATCTCTCTTAGGGCTGGGGTCATGCAGAGGGCATCTCCGATCGCCGCCTGAGCCACAACGAGGAGGGTTTTCCCGGAAAGATTTTCCCCTCGGTAGAATGGGGGGAGCCCAGCCTTTTCCTCTTTAAAAAGGGCTTGCAGGTTTTTCGGAAGAAGGGCAAAGACATCCTCCGCAAAAAGGAGCTTTTCTCCTTTCTTTAGCTCAAAATCGTAGCCATTAAAGTTAAACTTAAGGTCTGTTTTTGCTGAGTAAACCTTCATCTCACCCTCCAGCGGCAGTGTAGGATATACAATTTATTGGAAGTATTACAAAAAATATGCCACTTTAGGATAGAGGCTGTACTAAAAATGTTTTTGTGAAAGCCCCCCTTGTTGTCGCCCGAGGCGTAAGCCGAGGGGTCTCCTCCCTGGAGACGCCGTCCCGAACGAAGTGAGGGATGCCTCGCTACCGCTCGGCACGACAAAGTAGGAGAGGACTTTTTAAAACAGCCCCATCAAGGACAAGGAGCTGTTCTGTAAGGACCTCTTTTCATCCTGTTCGTCTTTTTCTCTCATTGTTTTCTTCATTTCGATCAATGTTTTTACTCCAGAGATTGGTATCTCTATATTTTCAAGTTTAATATTCTCTATGTCTTTACTAATATCATCAAAAGTAAACATTTCACCAATTTTAGCTATAAAGTCTACATAAAAATTATCTGGAGTTCCGTATCGTATAACTGCATACTGTTGAAAATCCTCTACTGTAAGCTCATCTATAGATGGGTCGTCATAAATGGAGGATAAAGCTTTTTTTAATCTTGAAATGTTTTCTTGAGATGGGTCTATGAAAAGGTCTATGTCTTCTGTAAACCTTGAAAAACCATGAAGGAATACAGCAAAGCCACCAATTACAACATACTTCACTCCTTCTTTATTTAACGCTTCACAAAGTTTTAGAAAGCCTTCTTTAAGCTTTTCTGAATTCATAAAAGTTTAGAATTTTTATATTTAATGAATTCTTCAAAGGTTTTAAATTTTTTTATCCCCCGCTCGAACGGTTGTTGTGTTTTAAGCCTTCCAAAAACCTCAGGGAAATCAAAGATACGAAAAGCTTTCTTCAACCACTCCTCATCAGGATTAAAATTCCAAAGGTCTTCTCTTGCTTCTTGGAAAGTTTTGTATTTCTTTATTGGCATGTTATTCAAAAAAAGGCAATATTTCTCAGTTGTGTAATTATTAGACGGCTTTATTTTTTTAGCAAGGACCCCCTTTTTTTTGACAAGAAAAGAGGAGATTCCTCGGCTAATGCCTCGGAAAGACATGGATGGGCTGTCACCTTGAGCGAAAGCCGAGGGGGTCACTCAGTGGATGTCTCGCTATCGCTCAATAGGACAAAAGTTAGGTGGGGATGCTTCGCTAACGCTTGGCACGACGGATTAAGGGACTTTTTTGAAAACATCCTTGCTAAGGCTTGGTGTTTCTAATTTAAAGTGTAAAATTTGCCTATGCTATGGAAAAATTTTATCTCAGAGCTTGGGAAGATACTCCCTGGGAAAGAAAGGGCTATCGAGCTAACCATCATCACCCTTCTTGCTAAAGGGCATTTACTCATTGAAGACCTGCCAGGCATTGGAAAAACAACTTTAGCCCTTGTTGTGGCAAGGTCCTTAGGGCTAAGCTTTGGAAGAATTCAAGGGACGCCAGACCTTTTACCTTCAGACATTCTTGGAGGCTCTATCTATGTAAAGGAAAAAGGAAGCTTTGTTTTCCAACCAGGACCGGTGTTTAACAATGTAGTCCTTTTTGATGAGATAAACCGAGCAAGTGGGAAGACCCAGAGCGCCCTTCTTGAACCGATGGAGGAAGGGCAAGCAACCATTGACGGGATCACCCACAAGCTACCCCAGCCCTTCTTTGTGATAGCCACTCAAAACCCCATTGAATACCTTGGCACATTCCCTTTGCCCGAAGCCCTTCTCGACAGGTTCTTAATGAAGATTTCCCTTGGTTATCCACCAAGACATTTAGAACTTGAAATACTTAAACGAGGAAGCCTAAGGGAGGATATCCCGAAGATAGAAAAGCTCATCGATAAAGAGCTTCTTCAAGCCGAGCAAGAAAAAGTAAAAGCTGTCTATGTGTCAGAAAAAGTTTTAAACTATCTTTTAGACATCGCAGAAGCGACAAGGAAGAGCCCTTACTTAATAGCTGGACTTTCAACAAGGGCTCTTCTTTCTTTGATGCTTGCAGCCAAAGCAAGGGCAGTTATATATGAGCGTGATTATGTTATCCCTGAAGATATAAAAGAGCTTGCCCCCTATACGATTCCACATAGGCTTATATTTAAAGAGGAGTATAGCTCCCAAGGTTTGGCTATAGTAAAAGAGATCTTAGAGAACATTCCTTTGCCGTTGTGAAGCTTCGCGTCACAAAAGCTGGCTTTCTTTATGCCTTGGTCACAATTTTTATCGGGGTTGCCGCCGCAAATACTGGGAACAATCTTCTCTTTGTGATGCTTTCTTTGCTTCTAAGCTTTATGTGGCTCTCAGGCGTTTTTGCGAGATACAACCTCAAAGGGCTCACCATCGAGGTCGAGCCTCCAAACATTGTCTTTGCCGAGAAGGAAGCTTTTGCAACCATTAGGGTTAAGAACGAAAAAAGATTGCCCGCTTTTATCCTAAAAGTAAAGCTAAAATTAAAAAGCTCCGCAAATGATGAAGAAACATTTATCATTTTCCCGCAAGTAAAGGATGTCGCGGAGAAGGTGGTTCCGATTTTCCCAAAAGAAAGGGGGTTTGCTACTCTTGAGATTGTTCAGGTATCATCCCTCTTTCCCCTTGCCCTTTTTGTGAGATACTTAGAGGTTAAAAAGGAAGCCAAGTTTGTAGTCTATCCCAAGCCGATGCCCATTCTTTTACCTTTTGATAGCGCCTTTGGTAGAAAGAGGGTAGGGGAAAGACCAAAGGATGGCTTAGGGACTGGTGAGTTTTTGGGCTTGCGAGAATACATAGCCTTTGCTCCACGGAAGCTTATTCATTGGAAAAGCTTAGCCAAAAGGGATGAGCTGATGCTAAAAAAGCTTGCTGAAGAGGCAGAAAATCCTCTGATGGTCGAAGTAGAAAAACTTCCAGGGAGAAACCTTGAAGAAAAGCTCTCTCAGGCTACCTTTTTAGTCCTAAAATTTGAATATTTAAGCCTTCCCTACGGGCTAAACCTCTTTGGAAAGAAAATTCCTCCAAGCCTTGGACCCCTTCATCAAAAAAGAATTCTAACCGAGCTTGCCCTGTATGGAAAGGAAAAGGCTTGAGATAAGCCTTATCTACATAGGAACAGCCATACCCTTTATACTTTGTCTTTTCGTCATAGATAAAGCCTTTGCTTTAATTGGGAGCTTACTTTTCATTTTAAGTCTTTTTTTGAAAATAAAGGAAAAGCAATTTCCTTCCATCATCGTCAATATTTTAGCCATCTTTTTTGTCTTGATTTTTATACTAAGTGTGAATTTGGAAAATTTTCTACCCTCAAGTTTAACAACCATAATGTTTTTGCTTTGTATTAAGCTTCTCGAAAAGCCTACCTTGAGAAATGTCTTTCAAGTTTATCTTCTTGCCCTTTTGCTTTATGCAGGCTTAACTTATTTTTACACTCATTTTTTCTTTTTTATCCTTTTTGTTTGCAATCTTTTGTATTTTCCTATTGCTTTGTTCATACATCTTTATCTTCAAGAAGGAAACATTACTAATATCACTTTTTCGGAACTTAAATCAGCTATCCTTACGATGGGTATCATCCTTTGTGCCACCCTTTTTATTTCCATTTTATTTTTTGTTTTCTTCCCAAGACTAAACCAACCATTGTTTCAGATAGGCGTAGGGGAGAAAAAAGCAAAGACTGGTTTTACAGAAGCCATAAGGCTTGGTGAGGTTTCTCAGATTCAAGAGAGCTCTGCTAAGGTGCTCCGGCTTGAGCTCTCTGAAGCTATTCCACCTTCGGAGCTATACTTCCGAGTAATCGTCTATGATTACTTTGACGGAAGTTCTTGGAAAAGAAGGTTTAATCCTCCTTTAAGAAAAGAAGTTTCCGTAGTAAAGGGACCTAAAATTTCAGGCACCGTCTATTTAGAGATCCCTCAAGGGGATTTCTTACCAGTGCTTGAGGCACCAGCGTTGGTAAGAGGAAACATACCAATATTAGGTTTCTCGGACTATACCTACCAAGCAGGCTTAGGTGCGATTACTCCTCTAAAATATAATCTTGTGTTTAGTTTAACCAAAGAAAAGCCTGCTTTAGAGCGGGATTTTAGTCCCTATCTCCAACTTCCAGAGCTAAGCTCAAAGATAAGAGACATTGCTAAAAGTTTAAAAAGTGAAAATCCTTATCAAACTGCTTTAAACATCTACAAATACTTAAATTCTTCTTCCTTTTCTTACAGTATGAAAGACCTTCCCATTTCCTCTTCGCCTTTGGAAGATTTTCTTTTTAAAACAAAGAAAGGAAACTGCGAGTACTTTGCGGGAGCTATGGCGGTTTTACTCCGTCTAAACGGGATTCCAGCAAGGGTTGTTGCTGGTTATCGAGGAGCCATCTATCAGAGGGTTGGCAACTACTATGTGGTGGAAGAGCGGTTTGCCCATGCCTGGGTTGAAGCCTACATTGACGGCAAATGGCTTCTTTTTGACCCAACTCCGCAAAGAGGGTCTCATTCATTTGAGGAATCTTCTTTCTTCAAGAGATTGGGCCTTATTCTTGACCTTATAAACTACCAGTATACTAAGCTTATCTTAGACTACGACTTAGGGAAGCAAAAGAAGCTTATCTCTTTAGCTAGAGAAATCTTTGCTAAAGAGAAACTAAAAGACATCCCACGGGTTTCTCCCAAATCCCTTCTTGAGCCTCTCTCAGGAGTATGGCTACTTTTAATCCTGGTAGGAGTTTTGATTTTAGCTATACTTATAAAACTAATACCTATCTACTTTAAGCCAAAGGAAAAAAGACTTCTCTATGAATTTTTAACTGTTCTAAAGAAGGCTAGCTATGAAAGGGGTAAAAATCAGGGGTTGTCTGAGTTTGTTGAAGCTCTTCCTGAAAAAGATTTTAAAGATTTAGCAAGGGAGTTTGTAAAAACTTATCAATCTTGCTATTATAAAGATAAGGATTTTACAAAGGAGGATTTAGAGAAATTAACATTTCTACTCAAGAGCTTAAAGGAAAAGCTGAAGAGGGAAGGACGCTTCTAACTCCAAACAGGCTTACTCTGCTAAGGATCCTTCTTTTGCCCTTGCCCTGTCTTCTTCTTTTTTTAGAATCAACTTCGGCTAAGGTTGCCTCTCTTGCCCTTGGTTCCCTTCTTGGTTTGACTGATTATGCGGACGGTCTTCTTGCAAGAAGATTAAGAAAAAAAAGCTTCCTTGGAGCCCTGCTTGACCCGGTTGCCGATAAGATATTCATTACCTCCGTTTTTCTAATTCTTTCCTACTTAAAGTATGTGTCCTATCCTTTAGTTTTTCTTCTTATTTTTCGAGAACTTATCGTTGCCGTGATGCGAAGCTTGTTCCCTGAAGACATGAGAGTAGTCGGAATTGCCCGCTTAAAAACCTTATTCCAGATGCTTTTTGCGGGGATTATTATTACGGTAAATGCTTTCTTTCCCAGTTTTTCTCACCTTTCAGATTACCTTTTATCAGCGGTTGTTTTTATTTCCTATCTTTCAGCCATACCTTACTTTTACCGCTTTTCTAAAGCGTTATTCTTAAAGCCCGTTCCCCTATTTGCTTTCTTTCGTTCTTTTTCAACTTTGTTGTATCCTATAAGCTTGTTAATTCTTTTTCCCAACGCAGGCAAGTTTTTTTTTATACCCATCGTTGCTTTAAACCTTTACATTTTTAGAAATGGTTTAGCCAAGGTTATTCCTTTTAGAAAAAAGAGTGAAAATTTTCTTTACCTTTTGGCAGCACTTGGCAGTATTGCAGAATACTTAATAAGGGGTGAGCTTTACTTCAGTTTAATCCTTGTCCTCGTAATTAGCTTTTATAAAGACGGGTTCAAAAGCGCAAAGATCATTTGGGATATTTTAAGGCTTCGATAGCTAAGCGATAATCCTTTTCTTTAAAGACGGCTGTTCCAGCAACGAGGATGTCAGCACCAGCTGAAATTACATCCTTTGCTGTTTCCTTGTTTATGCCACCGTCAACCTCAATCAAGGTATTTAAGCCCCTTTCATCTATCATCTTGCGAAGGCGCTCTATCTTTTTTAAAATCTGAGGAATAAATTTTTGTCCTCCAAACCCCGGGTTTACGGTCATTATCAGGACAAAGTCAAGCTCAGAAAGCAAATATTCGACCATCTCAAGGGGGGTATGAGGGTTTAAGGCTAAGCCTGCCTTTTTGCCAAGCTCTTTTATCCTGGTTATCGTCCTATGAAGATGGATTTCTGCCTCAGCGTGAAAAGAGATCCAATCAGCACCAGCCTTAGCAAACTCTTCTATGTATTTTGAGGGTTCAACTATCATCAGATGAACATCTAAGGGAAGGGAAGTGTAGGGACGAATGGCTGAAATTACAAGAGGACCAAAGGTGATGTTTGGCACAAAGCGTCCATCCATCACATCAAGGTGCAAAAGGTCAGCTTTAGCGGATTCAACCGCTTTCACCTCTTCGGCAAGCCTTGCAAAGTCTGCCGAAAGAAGAGAGGGTGCTATAAGCGGAGGGTTCAAGGACATCCTTAGCCCCCTTGATCTTTCTTCAGAGGAAAGGGGATTATCTTATCTGAGTCTTTCTTAGCTTTGACTTTAGGTTGGGGTTTTGCATCTCCGGGTAAACCTGGCTCTTTAAGAATGGGGATAAAAGATTGATAATAGTTTAAAAGTTCGGCAGGAATATGCGTTGTATACCAGATGATCTGGGACCGTTGGACGGTAAAGTAGGGGATTCCAAGCAAAAAGGGAAGGAGTCCCTTTTCTTGGGTGATCACTAAAGCTGGCCATTCCATTTCAAAAAATTCTCTTTTCTCGAGCACGAACTTAAGATTTTCGAACTGCGGATTGTAGCAGACAAGCCCAAGGTATAAACCTGAGGGTAGTTGCATTAAAACAGGTTGTCTGGCGACAGGTTGGTTATGCATAGGCTTAGTTTACAACAGGTTGCTTAATTTACAATATAAAATCTATATCTGTAGCGAGGACAATCGCTCAGTCCTCGCTTTGCTCGGCAGGACAGATGGAGCGTGTGTTCTCGAGGGGAGCGAGGGGTCT